>LSQX01342614.1_pt1 | contig 26232 bp, 26 predicted proteins | sample 654561 | NCBI WGS metagenome assembly LSQX01 (sample SAMN04489861, study PRJNA283612) | anaerobic digester metagenome | isolation source: 4 biogas reactors fed with cattle manure at either 37C or 55C with and... | place: Denmark: Kongens Lyngby | collected 2014 | reverse complement strand
GGGGCGCTGAAATGAGAAAGAGATTGGCAAACCTCCTGTCCCTGACCAAGGCTTGCTTGATCCGGCAAACGCCAGTGACCACGTCTACCAGATCATATATAATCCGGTTTTCCAAACCAAGGTAAATATCCAGATTTCGGGAACCGAAATTAAGGTCCATCAGTACTACCGAATGGTTGTTCTGAGCCAGAACTGCACCCAAATTGGCTGCCAGTACTGTTTTTCCTACTCCGTCTTTTCCCGATGCTATAACTATAACTTCCCCCATTTCATCTCCTCATTTCATGTCGTTATGGGCAGGATTTGCCGTTAATACGTTACGTCTGTATCCAAAATATAATTTTCGTACATCTTGTCCAGCTCCAGATATTTCCCGATGACCTCCCTGGCAACGGGAGCTGCATAGAGTCCGCTTCCCCCTTGGAAAAGCAACACTGCTACTGCTATTTTCGGTTCTTCTGCGGGAGCCATTGCCACAAACCATGAAAAGTTGTCGTAATCGTCCTTGAACCGGTCTATGCTGGCCGTAGTCACCTTCCCTCTGGAAAGGTTCAGCACTGCCTGCCTAGCAGCTGCATTATCCGAAGCATACACATCAGGGTATTCCCTGAGAAGCCTTGCCATCTCAGTCTCCACCTGTTCCCAGGTTAAAGCCGGGTTGATCTTATTCAAGTGGGTCTTAATGTATTCCACTTCGTTAACCGGATTAATTTTTCCGGCCCTTTCCGCAGTTCCGGTTTTAGCTGCTACGGATACGGGGAAATTGGCAAACACTCCTCTGGCGCTGCCTCTCCCTCCGTGAGCAACCCTGCGCATTCCTTCCGTAATATGTTTCAGAATTTCTTTATCCGAAATACCGATGGGAGTTCCCGGTTCTTTTTCAACTAAGCCCTCACCTTCTATCCCCCTGAGGAGGCTCACCTTGTTGCGAGTTCCTCCGTTGCCGATGGTAGCCACGTAATTGGCAATTTGGAGAGGAGTGTAGGCATTTTCACCCTGACCTATAGAGATGTTCAATTCATCTCCCAGCGTCCAGGCAGCCTGATTGAAATAAGAGAATTTACACAGATCCCCCACGGTCTCCACCATGTCCTCCCGGACACCGAGCTTTTTCAGTCGTTCCAAAATGGTGTTCCGGCTTGGATTCTCCTCAGTCCAGCTTACAATCGTATTTATCTGTTCCATCAACAGTTCTTTGTCTTCTACCGTCTCCTTATCAAAATACATCTCTGCACGGCCGATGAGGACATTTCGCAAATAGTTTTTCATGGCGGACATCTTTCGCTCTTCGCTTGGTACAGGCACTACAGTCTCCGTTATCTCGATACCTGTGGGAAGACCTAGTCCGTACTGCTCCGCATAATGGGTTATCTTCTCGATGTCCATCCTCTCTTTCAATCCGAGAGATGTCCCGCGATAAAAATCCCTGCCGGTAGCTATATCGAAGAAATAGTAGTTGCAGGATACCTCTATGGCCTCATAGAGATCCAGATATCCGTGGTTGCCGCCGTACATGTTCCATAGAATACAGCCATATGTGCGGTTGCCGCTGCGGACGGCGCCGCCGTCCCGAAGCTTGCGCTTCGGATCCAGCCCGCTCTCCAAAGCGGCTGTCGCCGTGACCATTTTAAACGTGGAGCCGGGCTGGACCGCTGTTCTGGTCGCAACATTGAACAGCGGCAGCGGCGCCAGCGGATCCCTGGGATTCTCAGATTGAAGCGAATACCAGTCCTCCTTGCTTATTCCCGTGGCAAAGAGATTGGGATCGAAAGCCGGGTAAGATGCCATGGCTAACACATCTCCCGTCTCCACTTCAATGGCTACAACCGCGCCTACCTTAGCGTTCTTATAGGCCCTGCCGTATTTATAGTTTCCGTAGATGCTCTCAAAAGTTCCTGCCGTTCTTATCTTCTCCAAGGCCTGTTCTAAAGCCGCTTCGGCCGTTTTCTGCAGCTCAAGATCCAGCGTCAGATAGATGGTTTTCCCTTTTTTTGGCTTGGTTTCGCTGATGGTGCGGACCGGATCCCCCAAAACGTTCACCTCTACGTGCTTAACTCCGTCAATTCCCCGCAGCACCTCTTCAAAGGCCTTTTCCACACCGTCCTTGCCCACCATGTCGCTAGCGCTATAGCCTTTTTCTAAATAACTCTCTTTCTCGCTTTCGGATATCTTTCCCAGATATCCCAGGATGTGAGACGCCGTCGTTCCGTTGGGATAATACCGCACCGATTCGGCAATTACATCGACGGCGGAAAACTCGGATCCGCGCTCTTCCAGGGTGATAATAGTCTCCGAGCACACATCGCTGGCAATGGTTGCCGGGATGTAGCTCATGTACCCTTGGACAGCCAGCTCATTACGCACAACCATGATCTTTCTCGCGTCCCTGTCGGACAATGCCGGATCGATTTTAAAATGCTCCCGAAGCGCCTTAAAGGCTTCCTCCGCCGTAAGGTCATAGTCAAGATAATACCTGCCCAAAAAACCTTCTTTCTCCAGGTCCTGAAGGTACTTCATGTTCACTACCGAAATAGGAGGGTAGATGCTGTATACGTTCTGAAGCTGCTTCTGTGCTTCATATTTGTCCAGGCCTTCATCGATGCCGTTTCTCTGACGGATTTCGTTAAAGGCCTGTTCCGCCGTGTAGTTTGCCGGCATAGCCTGAGACTCTAACCACTCCTCTATGACTTTTTGATATGTGTAGTAGAAGGTGCCGTCCGGGTTTAGAATGATGGGGAGATTATCATTGATGGAATCCCCGTTTTGTTCAAGCAGATTCATCAGCTCCAGGGCTTGCCTGTTTATCTCTTCATCCTTTAGATTTCCTTCAGAAAAAATCACGGTGAAGCTGGGGCGATTCCCCGCAAGCAAACGCCCGTAGCGATCTAAAATCTCTCCCCTGGGCGCGGAAGAATATACTCTCTTGATGCTGATGGATTGCGCCTCTTCCGCCCACTCACTTCCCTCCACCACGGTCAAACCGAATAGCCTGACAAAGAGGATGGCCATCAATACCAAAGTAAAAAGCAATATTTGATTGTACCTGAACTTAATCCATCTCATCGGTACTGTCGCTTCCTTTGTCTAATTTAATCAATTGTCTGAATTAATCAACGTACAGCTTCCTGCCCTTGTAGTATCGATCCTGGGGATGACGTATCGATCTTTTTCCCACTGTCAGGTAGAAAATCACCGCAATGGCGAAATGAAGCGCCAGTAAAATCGGTACTTTTTTTAACATGTACATGAAACTATAGTTGCCTTTGAAGATCATCAATATAAGCCATAGACCGATATAGTACAGCATTGTTCCCAAGGAAGAAGTGAAAAGCATGTTCAGTATGCTGTCCCTGTATAAATAATGCCTGATTTCCGCCATAAGCAAAGCAATCAGAAGATACAATATCGCCGACGGCCCGATAAGGACAGAAAAGGCAATATCCTGCAACAAGCCAAAGATTACGCCGTACACGGCCCCTTGATATCCTTTATATAAAAACGAAAACAAGATCGTAAAGCAAAGGAGAAAGTTGGGCGTAATCCCCGCAATGCTAAAATTCAGCACCAATGTTGATTGCAGCAGAAAGCCTGCCAGGAAAAATATTAATGCACTGCTGTACTTCATTGCTCCTCTTGCTCCGTATCTGAAGAACCCGTCATTATTACCGTCACCTTCTGGATGTTGTTGAAATTGACGGCCGGTTCGATTTCTACGGTTCGTAGAAGCGCATCGTTATCCCATGTAATCTTGCTGATTTTGCCGATGGGAATCCCCTGCGGATATAACTCCATACCGGATGTCACCAACACATCTCCCTCGGTAATGGATGCGTCTGCATCCAGCATGTACCCGGATAACTTACCTTTTCCGTCGCCCGATAAAATCCCAAGCAGGTTTAAGTCGCGAAAAACCTGGAAACTCACGTTGTTGCTTTCGTCTATGACGGAAATGACCTTGGCCCACTCAGGACCCACATCAAGAATCCTGCCTATGAGACCGTCCCTGTTAATAACGACTGCATTCCTTTTAACTCCGTGTTTGGAACCGGCATTGATGGTAAAGGTGCGATACCAGCCGGATCCGTCCATGGCAATCACTTTGGCGGTCACGTGGCTGTAATTATCCGCTGGATTTATGTAATTCAAAGCTTCCTCAAGATTTCTCAGCTCGGCAAGGTCAGTCCGTGAAAGAGATTGCCGGACGAGCTCCTGACGCAATTCTTCATTTTCTTGTAAGAGCGCCTCGTTTTCCGCAAGCACCTTTTTGAACTGAAAAATAGCCTTGACGGTAGTAGAGATAAGGTTTTCACCATCACGGACCGGCTCCTGCAGAAATGCGCTGATTCGTTCCAACTGCATGCCGAGCCAGGAATTAGTCCCCTGGTTTACATACGATGCAACGGTCAGGCTCAAAAGCAGGAGCAAGATGACTCCCAATATGGTAGCCCTCCTGTGTTCCCGGTACCACTTCATAACCGCCTCTAAAACCTCTTATCCCTCGTTGTGTAACGTTTTATGTTTTGGATCTTCCTAAGGCTTTTTCCCGTGCCTTCCGCAACCGCTTCAAGAGCATTATCCGCGACGGTGACATTAATTCCGGTCTGCTGCTCGATTAACTTGTCCAAACCTTTAATCAGTGCTCCTCCTCCTGTCAAGACGATGCCGTTGGCAACGATATCTGCTGCCAGTTCCGGCGGAGCATTTTCCAAAGTGTTTTTAATGCCCTCGACGATGATGGTAATAGTCTCTTCCAAGGCTTTTATCATATCCATGGAAGAAATGGAAACGGATTTGGGCAAGCCGGTAATAACGTCTCTGCCCTTTGCTTCCATAATCATTCTTGTATCTGTTCTATCCGCATCAGGATAAATGCAGCCGATTTTGATTTTCAGATCTTCTGCCGTCTTCTCTCCGATGTGCAGATTATAGTTTTTCCTCATATATGCGATAATCGCCTCGTCCATTTCATCACTGGCGACCCGCAAAGACACGCTGTTGACGATGCCTCCCAGAGCTATTATGGCAATATCCGAAGTGCCTCCGCCGATATCGGCGATCATATGGCCGTTGGGCGCGTCCACCGGAATACCCACCCCGATAGCCGCCGCCATAGGCTCATCCAGAATGTATACTTCTTTGGCCCCCATCTGGCGCACTACTTCTTCAACTGCGCGTTTTTCCACTCCAGTTACGCCTGAAGGCACGCCCACTACGATCCTTGCCCTTGTGAAAATTCCCCTTTCCGGCAGTACTTTTCTGAGGAATTCCTTTAGCATAGCCTGGGTCATCATAAAGTCGGATATCACACCGTCCTGCAGCGGGCGAACGACGCGGATATGTTCCGGCGCACGTCCTATCATGCTCTTTGCGGCCTTTCCGACTGCCAATATTTTCTTTGTGCTTTCATCCACCGCGATTACGGAGGGTTCGTTTAGAACAATCCCTTTTGCCTTTGTATAGATAAGTGTATTGGCTGTTCCAAGATCAATTCCGATGTCCTGGACAAAAAGGCTTAAACACATGCGTGTGAGCTCCTTTCATCTTGCAAAATTTAATTACATCAGCATCTTTTCTTTCAGGCTGATGAAAACACCGTCTCCGATGATCAGATGATCGAGGACCGGTATGCCCAACAGCTGACCCGCCTCACACAGCCTTCTGGTTATGTCCAAATCGTTCTGGCTAGGCATCGGATTGCCGCTGGGATGATTATGTATGACTATAATGGCTGCGGCTCCTTTTTTCACCGCGCTTCGAAAGACTTCTCTCGGATGCACTATAGAGCTGTTCAGGTTCCCGATGGAGGTGTTCTCCACAGAAAGTATTTCGTTTTTCGTATTCAGGAACAAAACCTTGAAGTACTCCTTTTTCAAGTAGCGCATTTCCTCCATGTATAATGCCGCCACCTCTTCGGGAGTCCCGACGGTATATCTCTTTTCCCGCGGGCTCTGGGCAATTCGTTTCCCCAGCTCGATGGCAGCAACAACTTTACATGATTTTGCAATGCCCATTCCCTCGATGCGACACAATTCTTCCGGAGTACAATCGGTTAAATGCGAAATCCCTGTCTTTTCCATGGCAAGAATTCGCTCCGCCACGGAGAGCGCCGACCTGTCTCGGGTTCCCGTACCTATAAGAATAGCCAACAATTCACCGTTGGACAGGAACTGACAGCCGTATCGCAATAGCTTTTCTCTCGGCCTTTCATCCGCTGGAAGTTCTTTGATGGTGATATTGCTCTTCTTTATTTTGTTGTTCATTCTGTGTTCCTCCAAGACAGTCTCCCGCCCTGTCAGAACCCTGAAGCCACAAAAGCCCCTGTACGCATCGTGAGTGCAGTACTGACTCCTATTTTAACATAACAGCGAGCAAAAATATATTATTTCCTTAAAAAACAAAATTAAATTAATAATCTGCTCCAAGCCTTGCAAGTCCTTATTTTGACGGGACAGACACGAGGGCTTTAAGAGCCGCATATACTACTAACACTGAAAAACCCCTGACCGCGGCGGAAAGGAGCTATTTATTAAAATGAGCTTGTCTCTGGTTCTCACTTCTCTTCTGCTCTCAAATCCTCTGGTGCTTTTAACTTCCTATGTGTCCATGGGAAATTCTTTCCCCCAGCCTCTCAGCGAAGAGGAAGAGGCTCATTACCTTGCTCTCTATGAGAAAGGCGATATGAAAGCCAGGGATACCCTGGTGGAGCACAATCTACGTCTGGTAGCGCATATTGCAAAGAAATACAATGCCGCCGGCTGTTCTTCCGACGATCTGATTTCAATCGGCACCATCGGTTTAATCAAGGCAGTGAATACATATAATCGCAAGAAAGATGTCCGCCTGGCCACTTACGCTGCCAAGTGCATCGAAAATGAGATTTTGATGCATCTTCGCATGTCGAAAAAATGCAAAGTTGAAATATCTCTCAACGATCCCATAGGCACGGATAAGGACGGCAATGAGATCAGCTTCAATGACATATTGGGCACCGATGTGGACGATATTATCGAAGGGCTTGATACGAAAATTAAAATTCAAAAACTCTATAAAGCCATCCGGGAACTGCTCTGCGAACGCGAGCAGACGGTGATCATAAAGCGCTTCGGCCTGGACGGAGGCCCCTGCCGCACCCAGCGTGAAGTTGCGAAGCAGCTTGGCATCAGTCGTTCCTACGTTTCCCGTATCGAGAAGAAAGCTGTCACTAAGCTTAAAGAAGCCTTTCCCAACTGCAACGAAGAGCCTCACCTGTAGAGGTTGCTTGCCATTTCATAGAACAGCGATGCAGCCGTCTTTTCGCCTGCACTGGCTTCCTCCAGCAATACGGTTATTCCATACAGGGGATCGTCTGCCGGCACGTAGCCGGTAAACCATTTGCCCGAACCTATTCCTGCAACGGCAAGCGAATCATCTCCTGTTGTTTCCGCCGCCTTTCTCATCATTTTCCCAATGGCCCTTGCCGTCTCGCCGGAAATAACTTGCCTGCCTTGGGGCTTCGGAAGCAACGCGGCTCCTTTGACTCCTTCCAAAGTCCCACGAATCACCGAAAGAGGAGAATCCCATCCTTCCGATGCGATGATTCTGGTCATCCGGGCTGCCTGCATGGGAGTGATCGATATGTGCCCCCTGCCTGAAGAAAGACTCACAATTCCTGCTCCGAGGACTTCTTCCGGCTGCGGGAGATTGCCTTTAGCCTGCCCCGACAACAGATCCACCGCTTCCTCAGCAAAACCGAAAACCTCCGCCGTTTCCAAAATGGTTCTAACCCCTGTCTTGTCGAACACCAGTGCCCATACCGTATGGCAGGGCATTGCCATTGCGTCACAAAATTGAATTTCCCCGTGCCACCCCAATGGGCATTTTAGTCGAAGACCCGCCATCTCCAAAGAACCGTTGCACGCAAAACTCGTTTCTGTTGAAATCACTTTGTTTTCCAGTGCCGCAGCCGCGACGACCACTTGAAAGAGTGATTCCGGCGGGTACATACAGCTTGTGGCCTTGTTCAAAAGCTCACTTCCGTCGCCGTTTATATATTCATCGATGCGATAGGGATTGTAACCGGGCGTGCTTGCCGATGCCAGAATCTCTCCGGAAGGAATATGAACAATGACCACGGCGCCGCTTTGACCCCGGTCCGCAAGTGCCTTTTCTGCCATGTTCTGGATATCAAGATCGAGAGTTGTTAACACACCCCACTCTCTTCCCGCACCTTCGACGCGAATGCCTGTCCCCGGTATAATATATCCCTGGCCGTCGTTTTTCACTGTAATCGTTCTTTGCCCTGCAGAAAGCACCGAATCAAAGTCCTTTTCTATACCACAAACGCCCGGCTCATCCGCCCCGTTCACATAACCGATTATGTGAGCGGCAGGTTGGTTTTCACTGTACCGCTGCCGCGATTTTATGGCCAGGGCGCCATAATCCCTGCATAACTTTTTGAACCCTTCTCTATCCGCAACCGGTATGCTGTATATTCTATACTTTTCGTCACTGCCGATAAATCTGGCTTCCATCATGCGGAGCAGATTTTCCGCGTCTTCGTCCAACTTTCTTTCTTCGATCAAAAAGAAAAAGCTCTCGGTAACATCCGTCAATGGACGGTTGTTGCGATCATAAATAGTCCCCCTGGTAGAGATTCCTGAAAGGGCTGCTCGACTCTGACTCTCGGCCAGAAATCTGTATTTTGACCCTTCCAGAAACTGAATCACAGCCAAACGTGCCGCCAGAGCTCCCAACAGCAGGACAAACAATAAAACCAAACAATATATGCGCCTTCTCATTCTCCCTCCGATTCCGGTTAATAGACAAGAATTTTAGCCGGTACCCGAGTCATGTCTATTTTCACCCTGTAAAATAGACAGCAAACAATGCTGACACCCGAATCTTGTCTACTTTTCGTTCTCGAAATAGCCAAAAATGATTGTTTTGAATTGATTTTTGTCTATTATCAACCTCCGATGTAGACACTTACCAATGCAACCGGGTGAATCTTGTCTATTTTGAAGCTCTGATGTAGACACCAATCGAGGTTGATGGTCAAATCTTGTCTATTCTTAATTTCAAATGTAGACAATAAATAAAGTCAAAGAGGAAATTCTGGTTATTTTCCTCTTCGAAAATAGACAAGAATCAAGGCTGACTTCAAATCTTGTAGTTAAACCCGATATTGCATTAGGTGTCTGACACTTTTTATCAAACTTTTTTGGAGCGTAGGGTTGCGCTCCAGCGAGTACAAGCAAGTGCCAACCAGGCAGGACGGGCCGTCTAGATCGTACGGCACGCAGCGCGTAGCCATCGAGCAGGAGAGTAACCCTACGCTCCAAAAAATATATTTGCGCTAAACATGGAGTGTATTTATCAAAACTTCGAGTTGTAAAAAGTGTCAGACACCGGATGCAACTTTCTTATAAACTTTCTTTCAATTAATATGGTTGCCATATTGAAGATCTTTTATGCTATAATCAAATCCGTGAAATGCTTAAAGACTGTAACGAAGAAAGGACCTGATTATGGCTACAATTCGACCTTTTGCTGCTTTGCGCCCTAAAGAAGAGTATGTTGAAAAAGTGATTTCCCCGCCCTATGATGTGATAGACCGCAAGGAGGCTTTAAAGCTTGCTGCGGGCAATCACATCAGCTTTCTTCATGTTTGCCGCTCTGAGATAGATCTGCCTCACATAGAAGATCCTTACCACCCGGAAGTCTATAAGCAAGCCAGATTGAAGCTGGAGGATTTCATTTCACAGGGAATTCTGATTCGGGACGATAGACCCTGTTTCTATATATACCAACTTACCATGGACGGAAGAGTGCAAACGGGAATTGCGGCCTGCGCCTCCATAGACGAATACATAAACGGAGATATAAAAAAACACGAGCTTACTCGTGTGGAAAAAGAATTAGACAGGATCAACCACTTCGATGCATGCAATGCCAACACGGAACCCATTTTTCTAACCTATCGCTCCCATAGCGAAATTATTGCCCTCATCGAAGATTGGATGCAAAACAATACTCCGGTCTATAATTTTACGACGGCCGATTCAGTCGGCCATAAGCTCTGGCTAATCGATGATTCTGACACAATAGAATTTATTACGGAAAGCTTTACGCGCATTCCCGCTCTTTATATAGCCGACGGTCATCATCGCTCCGCCTCCGCGGTGAAAGTGGGACTTAAGCGCCGGGAACAGAATCCTGATTATAACGGTTCTGAAGAATTCAATTTTTTCATGGCAGTCATCTTCCCGGATTCAGATCTTCATATCTACGATTACAACCGGGTTGTAAAGGATCTTAACGGTATGACAAAAGAGGAATTTATCGCAAAGCTTACACCTCTTTTTCATATCGAGGAAATAGGAAATCGTCCTTTTCGCCCCGACAAAAAGCATGTCTTCTCCATGTATTTGGACAAAACATGGTATCGCCTGTCCGCCAAAGAAAGCATTCTCTCGGATCATATCATTAAGGGATTAGACGTATCGATTTTGCAGGATCATGTTCTCGCTCCCTTGCTGGGCATCGAGGATCCGAGAACGGACGAACGCATTGACTTTGTCGGCGGTATTCGCGGACTGGAAGAGCTTTCCCGCAGGGTCGACGCGGATATGGCCGTGGCCTTCGCACTCCATCCCGTCACCATGGAAGATCTGCTTGCGGTTGCCGACCGGAACGAAATTATGCCGCCCAAATCCACCTGGTTTGAACCCAAGCTGGGCAGCGGGTTATTGATCCATACCCTTTAACGTGCAAGAACCGGAAATGTGCAGAAATATGCAGGGGCAAGAATCGTATACGAATCAGTATGTAAAGAAAATAAAAAAGGTTATATAAAGAACTTATATAACCACTATTCGATGTAACTGAGAATATGTTGCGTCACCTGCTCCAGGTTCATGGCAGTAGTGTCGATCTCGATGGCATCCTCTGCCTTTCTTAATGGGTTCAATGCCCTGGTGCTGTCGTTATGATCCCTTTGAATGATATCCGCTTCTACATCATCCAGCTCCACATCAAGCCCCTTTTCCCTGAGTTCCAGCCATCTTCTTTTTGCCCTCTCCTTAACCGTTGCGGTGAGAAAGAATTTATATTTCGCCTTGGGAAAAACGACAGTCCCGATGTCCCTGCCGTCCATGACAACGCTTTTCGATTCTCCCATGGCTCGCTGCAAAGAAACGAGTTTCTCGCGAACCTCCGGCAGTGCCGAGGCATCCGACGCCAGTTTGGAAATCTCAGGCGTGCGTATTTTCTCGCTTATAACTTCGTCGTCCAGAATAGTCTCTCCCCGGCTGAAGTCGATGTGGATGTTCTCCAACATGGCCTTAAGCGCTTCCCTGTCTTCAATGCCTATGCCTTCCCGCAGCATCTTGTAAGCTACCGCCCGGTACATGGCACCCGTATCTATATAGTCGATGTTCAGCCTGGCGGCAAGCTTCTTCGCTACGGAACTCTTGCCCGCCCCGGAAGGCCCGTCAATGGCTATCTGATATGCCTGCGTCATTTGTCTTTTTCCTTTCCGTTTGTCAGAAGTTTTTCTATCTCAGCAATAAAGGTATTCACGTCGGTAAACTGACGATAAACGGAGGCAAATCGCACGTAGGCCACTTCGTCCAATTCCCGCAGGTGTTCCATGATTACTTCGCCGATCACCTTGCTTTCGATTTCCTTTTCCATCATATTGTTCAGACCGCGCTCTATTTCATCAACGATCTTTTCTATTTGAGAAATGGAAACCGGCCGCTTTTCGCAGGCTTTCAGAATGCCGTTTAAGACCTTGTTACGATCAAAGGCTTCCCTGCTTCCGTCTTTCTTTATCACCATAAAAGGCATTTCCTCTACCTTTTCGTAGGTAGTGAAACGCTTTTTACAATTATCGCACTCACGGCGTCGACGGATAGCTTGTCCTTCTTCAGTAGGCCTGGAATCGATAACTCTCGTTTCTTTCGCTTCGCAAAATGGGCACTTCATGGGCAACCTCTCTCGTAGTTACTAATGTGGAGCAACCTCATTATTTACTCGTCATTATAAACCATATCGACGGACGGGTGCAAGCTGTTTCCCACAGGCACATCCACGAGAACCACATCTTCACCAATTCTTTTCACATCCTTCCAGCGTATCACCATATCCTCGTCTCTTCCAAAGAAACTGAACATTCGACGCTGAGCCGGTACGACGATGCCTTCCACCGTACCCTTCTGCAGATCGATTTCCATATCGTCCACAAATCCCAGACTCCTGCCGTCATGGATATTGATGACCTCTTTGTCACGGATGTCCAGTGTGCTGACCAATCAAACCACCTCCACAGTACATAATATGACAAGCTGTCCCTTCTCATGCATGCATACTGTGTCTCGGGGTTTTCCTTACTTTTTCAGCAATTCCTCAAAGCCGCTGCTGTATTTAGTGCTCCCGTCGTGAAATACCCATACCGCTTCCGTTTCCGGCAGATTTTCAATGTATTCCGATCCCTGCTCAAAAGGCATATTATAAATCATCGTCGACAGGACATCAGCCATGCCGGAATCCTCGCAGATAATGGTTACCGCTCTGAAATATTCGGACGGCATCAGGGTTTCCGGGTCAATGATATGGTGATATCGTTTTTCATCTACCGTGTAATAACGGATGTAATCACCGCTGGTAACCAGTGATCGGTCGGTGATCAGAACGGTGTAAAGATCGTCACCCTCCGGATCCGGATTTCTGACTCCGATGCTCCAGAGCTCGCCATTCCCTTTGTGTCCGAAGCTTCGCACATTTCCGCCGACGCTTATGAGCCCGTCGGTAAATCCCTGTTCCATAATATACCTGCTCACCTGCTCTACCGCATATCCTTTGGCGATTCCGCCTACATCCAGGCTCATTTCAGGATCAGCAAGGTAAACGGTGCCTTCCTTCTCGTCGATCACCACATCGTTTATGTCCACATGTTCCGCCGCAGCTTTGAGCAGTTCCATGGGAGGAACCTGCGCCCTCTCCGGGTCTTCCGTTCCTTCCTCTCTGTAATCGTGCCATATACGAAGAACGGCGCCCATAGCCACGTTCATCCTTCCTTCCGACATTTCATAGGCTTCTCGTGCAAAGAGCAGGAGTTCGATAATTCGCCGGTCCACCTTGATAGGCCTGATTCCCGCATTGTCATTTATCGCCTTAATATTGTTGATGCCGTCGTAGTCGTTATATATGTCGTAAAGCTGATGATAGGTCTCCAGTTCATCGTGAATGAGCTGAACGTATTCGCTGAACTCTTCCTTGCTGTGGGCATAACCGATTATGCAGGTTACCGTATCAAACAGCCGTAGGAATTCTCCTTCGTACCGTTTCTTCTCCTGTCCCCCGCATGCGACCAAATTGAACAACAATATGACAGAAATAAATATCGTAATAATTCTTTTGATCAACTTAAACTCCTGATACAAAAGCCGAGAGGCAGGATTCTCTACCTCTCGACATTTTCTGGATTATTTTTTTACTGCGATACTTATCTGGCAAACTCGAATGCCTTAACGATGGTATCGATGAACGCTGAGATGGTAACGGTTACGGAAGCTAAAAGATCTTCGTCCGCAGCGTCGCCCTCTTCAGTCACAGCAATGCCCTCGACCTCGTCCACTGTCTTGCCTACTACATACTCAGCAAATGCAGCGGCCTGCTCATTCCATTCTTTGCCGATTCCGGAAGCTGCCTTCATGCCATAGTCAGCACCGAGTTCGTTCTTGGTCTTGAAGGGACCTGCCAAATCGGATGTAATCTCCCCGTCTTTCGAGAAATTGATGTTGATCTGGGAAGCATCGATGATGCAGCTTGTGATAACGCCTTCGTCATCAAAGGTCACCACTGCATATGTGGAATATGCCTGGGCTACGCCATCTGCATCGTCAGCAGCATCCTTGGACTTGTCGATGGTGGTCACGAGACCGATGCCCAACTTGTCGTCTGCGGATGCACCCATGTGCTTAGCATTGGCAACTGCTTTCTCAATACCTTCTATGTAGGTGTTGATTTTAATGGTCACGGATGCGCTCAGATCCTCTTCGGTGGGAACGCCATCCTCTGTTACGCCAATGCCTTTGACCTCTTCAACGGTCTTGCCGATTACATAGTCGGCAAGGTCATTTGCCTGCTCGTTCCACTCTTTGCCGAGGGAAGATGCTTTAGCCATGCCATAAGCGGGACCCATCTCCTGCTTTCCGGGGGATACCGTATCAAGCGGAGTTACGATTTTACCGTCTGCCGAGAAATTGATCTTTGTCTGTGCATGATCGATTACACAGTTGGTGATAACACCTTCATCATCCACGGTAACTGCCACGATGGTGGAGTCAACTTGGGCAAACCCATCCGCATCCCCAGCGTCAGTGGATTTTCCTGCGGTAGAAATAACGGCATATCCGGTTTTTACTGCACCGGTTGCAGGTGCTTCCGGAGTTTCCTCTTCAGGAGGTGTTGCCTCTCCTCCGCCGCAAGCGGCAAAAGCAAGTGCTGCCAATGCCAATACCAGTACTAATGCAAGTTTCTTTTTCATACTCCTCCTCCGAAAAATAAAGATTTTTTTATTATTTATTTCATACCAGCCTTTTAAAGGCCGGCAGAATAAACCTCAATAACGTTGATGTGACAATTCCCGCAATAACACCCGAAACAAGCAATATCGGCAAATAGGGCAATAAATTCATACCCGTATATAAGAGAATTATCACAAAAAACTGTCCGATATTATGTGACACTGCTCCGAAAATGCTGATGCTCAGGTAAGATATCTTCTCTCGCAGCAGCACCAGGAGCAAAAGCATAACTGTCACGGATAGCATTCCTCCGGCAAGACTTAAAGCGCCTGCAACAGCTCCTCTGGTAATGAACGCGAATCCGCCCTTCAGCAGAGCTATTACATACGACTTCTCCCACCCGAGAAAAAAGAGGGCATACATCACCGCGATATTGGACAGCCCGAACTTCACTCCGGGTACGGGGATTGGGGGCGGAGGCAACATGTTCTCCACCACGGCCAGCACCAAAGCCACAGCCAGTATCAAGGATGTTAGCACCGTGACCTGTGTCTTGCTTAAATTGCCCAAAATATTTTTTTCTACCATATATCCAGCCATCTTCAATCCTTATCCTAATATCCAACGATGATGTCTGCATCATCCTCGTTCCTTTCTCCTTTGGGAACGATTTTCATTATGATTCCGTTGGGCAGACATGCCGCGTATTCGCCGACCCTATGAATCCGCCCCGTATTGACGCATACCTTGTCCGGACAATCGGAGGCAATAAATGCGATGCCGCCGTCCTCGTCCAGATGGAATACCACCTTCGGGTTTTGCGGAATTGAGAAGGTGCGTTCTTCTCCCCTGTCCAGCTCCACCGTCTCCACAAGTTCGGAGTAGTAATAAATCTCTGCCTTCACTGATATATCTTTTACCAAATGATCGTAAATGATCCAAGAGGCCAGGCTGACAAGCAGGATTACTGCTATTATCACTATATCGGTTCTCTTGAAAAATTTCATGATACTTCCCGCCTCATGTTATCAGCCCGCTTATAAAGATCGTCAAGGTGAAGGCCGTCATGATCATGATGTAATTCTTGATAGCCACTGCGAAAGTCGTCTCCTTTTCCTGCTTCTTAAAGAACACCTTTATATTTCGCTGCACAGGAATGATTATCAGGAGAGAAAGCAGGCAAACTGGATGCAGAATTTTCATGATCACCATGACGATGGTTGCAAGGTACGTCATATAATATATCCCGGCAAACAGGTACAGGGCTTTCTCCTCCAAATAATATGGAAGCGTAAATCTCTTGACCTTTATATCTCTCTCAACATCGCAGATGTTGTTCGCCAGCATTATGTTGGCGGTACAGCATACCGGATTTACGGAGAGCAAAAGCAGCGTCACCACAGGCATCACCTGTATCTCTACACCTACCGTCTCAAAGCTCAGGTCCAGTGTCAGGTAATAACCCTCAGGCATGTTGATGTAAAGAAGCAGAAAGGGGATCATGAGCCCGTAGAATATACCTGACATGAGCTCGCCCAAAGGTTGCCTTGAGATGGGAACCGGCCCGTAGGTGTACAGTATGCCGCAGAGGAAACAGATTCCTCCTGCTAACAGCACCACCAGATCCGTCAGCAGGACCAGCCAGATTCCGAAAGCAGTGCTGAGGGCTAAGAGAACATATATGATGATCAAGGCTATCCTTCTCTCAAACTGCAATTTCTGGTCATTGGTCTTGGTATCTATGTAGTTATTGATCGCCGTTGTGGTCAGGTCGAAGAGGAACATCCCTGCCAGGAAAATAAGCGTATGCGGAAGCGCAATCGGCTGTCCTGCATAAAAGAGGAAACTCAGCGTCATTAAAAAGGCAAAGATGCTCGTTATTTTCGTCCTTATCTCCACATAGCTGAGAAATCTGGCGGCCACAAGGTTCCTCCTGGCTACGGTCACGGTCTTTCGCCGGTACCAATATTTATTTTAAAAAGTTCGGTATGCCTTATCCAATATGGATAAGATCTTTTCTCTTTTACTTTCCGATAATACCATCTCGTCGATTATTTGCAAAGATTTATTATAATATTTATTTGCTACCATGCGAGTGTAACCCAGCCCGTCTGCTTTTTTAACCGCTTCGTCTATCTCATTGCGAGATAGCACACCCTTCTTCGCCTTTTGTTTCAGACCTTCCATCCTCCGGAAAGCCTGGATTAGAGGAAGCGTAATGACTTTTTGCTCATAATCCGACTTCACAGGTTTTTTCGCCACTTGCTCTGTCGTTTCAAAGTCCATGCAGTCATCGGTAAGCTGGAAGATCATTCCAATATATTTTCCCAGCTTGGCATACAGCCTCAACTGGGATTCATCCTCCACGCCGAATATCGCTCCTCCGTAAAAGGATGCTTCGAACAGGGCGGCTGTCTTACCCGCAATTATTTTTAAATAACGGTATACGGAAAGATCGAAGTTGCCGTTGTTAATGTGCTGATTCAGCTCTCCCAAACAGACTCTGCTCATGTAATCAGGCACTCTGCCCTTCACATATTCGTCTTTATCCTCTATGAGAGAGACCATTTTTAGAGCGATACAAAGCAAATAATCTCCGCATATCACCGCAGTTCGCTTTCCGTATTTCTTTTGAAGAGAGAGTTCGCCCCTGCGGAGATCTGCATTATCGATGACATCATCGTGTACTAATGTTGCCAGATGCATCAGCTCCACAGCTGCGGCGAGCCTTATCGCATCGCGATGAATCAACTCCTCCTCGTCAAGGGCACATGTCAATACGGAGAGAGCACGGATATGCTTACCCGTCGAGCAGGTCAGGTGCTTCATGTATTCGCGAATTATAAAGGGCGAGGTAGATAAGGTATTATCTACCTCTTCCTTTACTGCTTCATAAGCTTCATCAAAATTGTATCGCTCTGCCTGTTCTGTGCGCTTATTTTCTACCACGGATAAGTTAATCTCTGTATGCTTATTTTCTACCACGGATACATTAATCATTATAGATATACAGCTTTCTAACCAAAGGTATTTTCTTCCATGCCTCTTTAAGCACCGGCATCACATAGTAGTCAAGTCCAAATGTCCGGCCTCCGCCGATCAATACCGCAATTCCCGCAAAGATCATCCAGAACGTACCCAGGTAGAGCCCTGTAGTACATACGAACATGAATTGCAGTAAGAGCGAAAACGCTGCAGCCGGTGTTGTAAACAGTCCTGCAATCAACGCCAGTCCGATGAGAATTTCGGCTATGACGATGGTGGTCTGCATGGTGACCTGCATTCCGCCGCTTGCCAGCACAAAACTATCTACAAACCAATTCATAAGCGGAATATCCAGCTTAAACGCAAAGTCGCTGAGTGTGGATTGGGCAACTTCCTTTCCGCTGACAAACAAAGCTCTGACCAATCCGAAGAAGTCCCAATCGATTATTGCCGTTCCCGCCGAAGCCACAACTTCTCCACCGCCGGCACCGGTAGCGGCTGTCACCGCATCTGCCGCGCCTGTTGCGGCTGTTGCTGCATCGGCTGCTCCCGTAGCCTGGGTCGCTCCGTCTGCGGCACCGGGGTTTATTATGCTATCATACCAGGCCTTGGCTCCACCGAAAAAGCCTTCCAGCTTCGGTTCGGAAAACCAGCCTTCTTTCCACTTCTTTATACCTTCAAAGACCCATACACCGCCGAGCCATGCTCTAAGAGGAACGAGCAGGAAGCTTGGCGTCCTGTTTGAGAAATGACCTCCCACATAGCTTCTGCAATGACGAATGGTGAAGAACTCGTGCTTGCTGTAGCTCCAGACTTTGTTCCATCCGAGGATCTGAACAAAGTAAACCATATTGATCGCATGCTTCGCCATCATTGCAAAGAAGGATGGGAGATTGATCATGAAGTTCGGGAAACCTACGCGGGCTACACCGTAACGACCTCCCACACAAACCATGAATCCATGGAATTTGGGATTGTACTTCTTCATTTCGCCCTTGCCCGTAATCAGGCATGTCAGGTTGTGCACGGCTGTAGCGGCACTGTGCTCACAGTTCTCTACAATCTGCGGTACGGGTTTGTCCGAACCTTCAGGTATATAGAGCATATTATCTCCGAGAACGAAAACTTCCTGATTATCTACGGAACGAAGATATGTATCGATTTTGATTCTTCCCCGGTTGGCAGACTCCAGCACCTTGGCAGCTTCACCTGTAATATCGGCACTCTCGATACCCGCACCCCATATTACGGTAGAAGCATCTTTGCGGATGCATACATCCTGTCCTGCCGGTTTAACTTCAATGTAATCGGGACCCATTGCGCACACATTGTGACCTAAAAGCAGGTTCACGCCCATTTTCCTCAGTCGCTTTTCCACTTTAACGGAAAGCTCTTCGGGAAGGTTGGGAATCGTGCGGTCTAATACGTCAACAAGGGTTATGTTAACATCATCCCGGTCAATTTCGAATTTGCTGCATATAATCGGCAGATACTCTGCCAGTTCCCCGGCCATTTCCACGCCGGTAAATCCTGCTCCTACGATATAGATAGAGAGCAGCTTTCTCCTCTCTTCTCTGTCCGCAATACGGCAGGCTCTACGGAATAGGTTGATCAGGTGATGACGTATAATAATTGCATCGTCATATGACCAGAGCTTGAAAGAATACTCTTCCGCTCCCGGCACTCCGAAGAAGGTCGGCTTGGAACCTGCGCACAGGATCAAATAATCATAATCATAATTATTACGCCTTCCTATGGCACGCTTGTTATCGAAATCAAAAGATTCGATGGTGTCAAGAACCACATCCACTTTACGGCCTGCAAAAACTTTTTTCAGGCTAACGCGAATGCTGTCCTCGTCCACACGGTTCGCAGCTACTTCATGGAGCTCGGTAAGTAAAGCGTGGAACGGGTTTTTGTCGATGAGCGTAATAGTGACATCATCATTTTTCTTGAATCTCTTTGCGAGTTTTTTTGCGGTGAGAATACCTGCATATCCTGCACCGACAATTACAATTCTTTTCCCCATACTGTCCTCCTACAAAGACCTCCTACTCAAAATATGCTTAATTCTCTCAAGTACGACCTTATTTGTCAATAGGTTCACGACACTTTATTTCCACAATTTATGTTAGTTTTTTAACACAAAAAACAAATTTTTGCCCCTTTTTCCTTTGTCGTTTTATTAACATACCCAAAATCATTAAGTTTAATCAATATAACTAACACTTTCCGTACCGGGTGAATAGAATGATAAAAATGTGTCGTATCACGCCGGAAACGGAGTTAAAAATTTAACCATGATTAGCGATAATATTAACCTATTATTTCTAATTACAGCAATAATTATTATTTTAATAATTTTATTTTTATATCTAAACCCTATTCTATTTATCCGAAAGAGTGCCCGGCGTCGTGCAGAAAAGCAACAGATCCTTGATGCCATAACTCTGGCCGGATACGCCTACGACCCCCGCCAGGATATATTCTATTCCAGAAGGGACGCCTGGCAAAAGGATTTCGGATACAGCCCGATCTATGACGAAGCCGCCGCCCCTCTGAGCATGATCCTCGACTCAGAACCGGTGCGATTCGATTACGGCGGCAAGAAATGGCTTGTCGAATTCTGGAAAGGCCAGTATGGAATGGCCACCGGCGGCGAAATCGGGATCTACACTAAAGCAGACTCTGACACGGAAGCACCGGGAGCTTCCGGTTTAACATTTTACGATTGCGCCAGTGAGGAGGATCAACTCTATATGGCCTTCCTTCTCCGGAAGAACGGCCGGCCGCTATTCAGCAGGGAAGGAAAGCACTGGTGGCTCACCGGTTTCATCCTCGGCGAGTTTTCCGATCCGGATGAGCTCCAGATGGAAGTTGGCATAACTCTCAAAAACAGGGAAATGTGCCTGGCATTTGTGGATGCCCTGCTTCAGATCGGCTATTCCGAACGCAATATGAAGGTCTTTTCCCCTACGGTATGGCTGTACTTTAACAAACCCTTTTCGCCGCAGCCCTTGACTCGCACTCCTATCACCGGTGCCATCACCCAGAAAAAGAACCGGTTGCTCTGCGCCAAGTACCAGGAGCTTACAAAAGAACATGCCAACAGCCTTGATAAACTGGCGTCGCTCTATGTGAAGGCCCCGGAACTCTTCGACTTGGTGCTCAATATAATGAAACCCCGAAAACTATTTAATCGATAAGGAGCTTCACCCAATTATGTTTATACAAAAGCGCATCTCGCAAGTATTCAATGAAGCCAAGGAGGTCCCTTTTGACGATAGTTCTAAAATCGTAATCATGAGCGATTGCCACAGGGGCGACGGAAGCTATGCGGACAATTTTGCTCACAATCAGAACCTGTTCTTTGCCGCCCTGGCCCAATATTACCACCACAGATACACATACATTGAGTTGGGGGACGGTGATGAGCTTTGGGAGAACGACAAGATTTCCAAGATATTAGATGTTTACGACAATGTGTTTTGGCTCTTGTCAAAGTTTCATCAGGATTCCAGGCTCTATATGATGTACGGTAACCATGACATGGTCAAAGGCAAAAACAAATCCTTTTCAAATCAGTTGATATACTGTGAAAATGATACCGATGAAAAATGTCGTCCGTTTTTCCCGGGCATTGAGTTTCATGAAGGAATAGTGCTCCGGCATAGGGAACACCAACTGAAGCTTTTTCTCATCCACGGCCATCAGGCGGATTTTATTAACGACAGGCTATGGCAGATGAGCTGCTTTCTCGTCCGTTTTCTGTGGAAACCCTTGGAATTGCTCGGTATCAACAATCCGACCAGCGCAGCTACAAACCGGAAAAGAAAGCAGTCAGTAGAACGAAAATTGATTGATTGGATTGAAAAACACAACCAGCCTCTCATAGCCGGCCACACCCATCGAACCGCTTTCCCAAAGCCGGGCGAGCCTTGGTATTTCAATAGCGGAAGCTGTGTTCACCCCCGCTTCATTACTGCATTGGAAATTGCCGACGGCAATATCCGGTTGGTCAAATGGAGCTATAAAACAAGGTTTGACGGAACCCTCTATGTAGGCAGAGATGAACTGGGAAATCCTATAGGTCTGGCAGGATTGCTCTCAAAGCATGGGAAAAAGGTGCCGCAGGCTATCTGACTTCCCGAGTTCCCCGCCGGCTGACTTCGATAGTCATCCGGCCACTCGTGCACCACGATGGCCCTCCCCATGATTTCCCGGGGAACGAACCGGTCCGAATAGACGATCATAAACGCGTGTCCGTAGTAAGCCATGAGCACGGGCAAGTCTCCCGCATGGTAAGGATGAGGCTGATCCGTCGGGGAGAAATGTCCCCCTATTCCTTCAAATCCGGTATATCCTTCTCCCGGTATGCAGGGCCCTCTCTGATGAATATGAAACCCGTAAAAACCTGAAAAAGGAAGCCCCTTTATATCGGCAACGAGCAAGCTGCCTTCTAAAAACGGGTAGACCCACACTTCTCCTTTGAGATTAGGGTTTAACTGGCTGCCCCTGACCCTGGCGCATGCCATGGGGTGTCGTGAAAAGGCTTCAAAGAGTAAAGGCATTGTTTCCTTCAGCATGGTGTCCCTCCTGTTTACCTGCATAACAATTGATATATTTTATGCACAGCTCCTGAGAAAGGACACAAGATGCGATAATAAAGGCCCCTTTCGGGGCCTGATATCTTGAATATCTTGATTTCTTACTCTTTACTTCTTTTCCTTATCTATGTTCTTTCCTGCTTTTCTACGTTGTTTGACGCACTCGCTCAATAAATACTCGATCTGACCGTTTATGGACCTGAACTCATCCTCTGCCCAAGCAGCCAGCTCCTTCCAGAGCGAGGGTGACAAGCGGAGCAGGATCTGCTTTTTCTCTTTATCCTTGGATCCCATGCATCACCCTCCTCTCAGCAAGACAGCTCTTCTTTGTATTTTAGTATAAGGAACCGCTGTTGACAACCGGTTGCGCATCCTTGTTGCCGCATAGCACTACCAGCAAATTGCTTACCATGGCTGCTTTGCGCTCCTCATCCAACTGCACGATTTCGTGTTCGTTCAGTTTAGACAATGCCATTTCAACCATACCGACGGCACCCTCTACGATCATCTGCCTTGCATCTATGATGGCAGATGCCTGTTGTCTCTGAAGCATGGCCGCGGCGATTTCAGGAGCATAGGCCAAGTGGGTAATCCTTGCTTCCAGTATTTCCAATCCTGCAACCTCGACCTTTGACTGGATTTCTTCCCTGAGTTTATCTGCAATTTCCTGGCTGCTACCTCTGAGAGTCTTTTCGTTGTCATCTCCCGACACGTCGTAAGGATACAGCCTCACGATATTCCTTAGTGCAGAATCGCACTGTATGGACAAATAATCGAAATAGTTATCCACATTGAAGACGGCTTTCGCTGTGTTCACTACTCTCCAGATCACCACGATACCTATAATGATAGGATTGCCAAGCTTGTCGTTGATCTTCTGCTTTTCGTTGTTCAACGTCATGGTTTTAAGGGATATTTTCTTACTGGCGCGCACCGGCAAATTCAGTCCCTGTAAAGAAAGCTTGCCGCTTTGCGGTGCGCTGTCTGATGTTGTTACGGTGCCTGTAGATGTGGCCAGAATTTCCGGGCTCGTTGCGCTGACAAAGGGATTTACAAAGAAAAAGCCTTCTCCCCTCAAAGTGCCGTAGTATTTACCGAAAAGGGTCAAGACCAAAGCTTCGTTGGGCTTGAGAATCTTCAGCCCGATGAAGAGAAGCGGACATATGAGGAAAATGTAAATAACGCATACTACGATAAGCGCAATCCATGCACCGGGATGGCCCACTTTCTCACTCAGCCTTATGAGGCTGATGATAAATCCCGCGACAGCGGCGACGCTGAGCAGGATGTTCAAAATCAGTACCGGCATGCCCTTGATGCTGGGCGCCTTCTTTTCTTCTGTATGCAGCTGTTTTGTTTCTTTTATTTGTTGACCTGGCATATTTTATACCTCCTTCAGGATATTTATCAGGTTCTAATTCAAATCTTAGTCCAAACTTCGGTGCGGTTTTCGGAGCAAATTGATAATATCATTTTGATATCATCTTAATATTATATTGATTTTATAATTTTGTCAACGAAAAATGACAGAGAAAATTCGCTCAAAGGATAAGATTTTGAGCAAAAATTGAGTTGTGTGTGGATTAGAAAGTAAGCGTCAAATCATAGGCGCGTATACAATCGAGAAATAATGCGAGATAATGCTCCCAAATAAATAACGAGGGGGCATTCCTATGGCAAGAACAAGCGAAGATGAAAGGCAATTGTGGCGGCTTCGTGTCCGCGAGATGGAAGAAAGCGGCATGTACATGTCCGAATGGTACAGGGAGCATAACATACCGGAAAGCACGATGGGATATTGGAAGCGGGCAATAAAGAAAGAAGACGCATCGGAAAACGCTCCGGGCTAACTGAAAATTAAGCAGCCGCAGATTCCATCCGCGGTATCCAGGCTGCAGATTCCGGCAGATATCACCGAAAGTGTCGGAGTGATCGCTTTAAAATACGCGGGATTTTCCATAGAACTTCCCATGAATTGCGATCCCCGGCAGATATATGAAATGCTGCAGGTCTTAAAGGCGCTATGATACACCGGATAGTAAACGGGGCCAGTGTTTACCTGTGCTATGAGAAAGTGGATTTTCGGAAGAACATAAACGGGTTAGCCACGGAATCACAAGATTATCTCCTTTAGAATCCACACATAACTCGGTTTTTTGCACATCTTCTTACTATTATTAATCCATTCGATAAGAATGACATCACCCAGAGGACCGAAGAACAGCATGCCAAGAGGCGTCATCATGCCCGAAATCATTGTCATCACCCCAAAGACTCTTCCTATATAACTCTCATCCACTCGCTGCTGAAGCAATACCGTTGCCGGAGTGCTGAATAAAGACATGGCAACTCCTGCCAAACACATGAAGGAAAGGTAGATCCAAAAGTTGAAGACAACACCTAACCCGACAGTGCTTAGAGCAAAAACCAAGAAACCCAGGATGATAGTATGAATTTTGTTTTTAAATCCGGTCCAAGAAGCGATCAGAATACCGCCCAACATCATCCCTACAGAAAAGATTAATTCAATAGCGGTCAGCCTCCACACATGAGCGCCGAAACTCCTTGTAACCTGAAGGGGCGTGAGGAAGCTGACGGGAGCTATGAGAAAATACAGCACGGCAAGCAGAATAAAGAATTCCTTCAGATATCTTTGGCTTGCAATATAACCGAAACCTTCCTTGAGATCACGGAAATAACCTGGCTCTTCCGCCTTGCCTACTCTCCCGTGATGAGGCACCTTTAAAAACAAACCCAGAAGCCCCACCGCCGTTGAAGCCGTAAACACATCGATTAGAAAAATAACTTCAATAGTAGCAAAGCTTAACAACGCTCCGCTTAACATGGGAGATCCAAGCATGACGAAAGATTGGATACTGTTATTAATGCCGTTCACTCTCATCAACTTTTCGTCTTGGTACGATCTGCGGAAGAAAAGCGCTTACAACGGGCATCTGAACCGCGCCTCCCCAAGGATCTCAAAGCAGCCGCTATGATGAGAACCCACAGCATATCGTACCCGAGATGAAAAAGGATTGCCAGGATCAAAATAACGAAAGCTATAAAAGAATCGGAAAGCATGATCAATTTTCGGCGGTCATAACGATCCGCCCAAACGCCTGCAAAAGGAGAACGAAAAGAATAGGCACCAGGGTCGATATGATATAGATTGTCATCATGATGCCCGAGCCTGAAGTTAGTGTGATATGCCACAGTATGGCATACTGCACCAGAAAAGAACCGAATATGGAGATGGTTTGACTGCTCAAAAAAAGGATCGTGCTCTTTATCCAATTGTGTTCCATAAATCCGTCTGTCTCCATTGAGTTATGCCACAGCCAACAAGCTGACAGCCATTACCATCATCCCTGCAATCAAACCGTAAATTGCAATGTGATGTTCGCCGTACTTTTCCGCCGTAGGCAACAGTTCATCCAACGCAATGTAAACCATAATTCCGGCAACTCCCGCAAAAGTAAAACCGAACATGGACTCATTGAAGAACTGCATGAACAGAAAATATCCCAATACGGCTCCAAGGGGTTCGGCAAGGCCGGAGAGGAACGACAGCTTGAAAGCTCGTTTTCTGCTGCCTGTAGAGAAATACACGGGAACGGACACCGCCACGCCCTCCGGAATATTGTGAATCGCCACAGCGATGGCAATGCTGACGCCCAGAGTGGGGTCCTGTATGGCCGCTATGAAAGTGGCAAGCCCTTCCGGAAAGTTATGTATCGCAATGGCCAAAGCCGAAAAAATACCCATTCGAAGTAATTCCTGCTGGCTGCTTATCCTCTCTTTAGACTCTTCCATTTCGGCTACATCCCGCATTTCATGAGGATTTTCACCGCTGGGTATCATCTTGTCGATGTAACCCATAATAAAGATGCCGATAAAAAACGCCAAAGTAGTATAGCCATATCCCTTGGGATAACCATAGACCGTTTCTAATGATTGCCTGGCCTTTACGAATATTTCAACCAGGGACACGTATATCATGACCCCTGCGGAAAAGCCCAAAGCCGCTGACAGGAATTTTGTATTTGTCTGCTTCGTATAAAAAGCGAGAGTACTGCCCACTCCCGTAGACAACCCCGCAAGGAGGGTCAGTCCAAATGCCAGCGCTAAAT
>LSQX01198515.1_pt1 | contig 26233 bp, 24 predicted proteins | sample 654561 | NCBI WGS metagenome assembly LSQX01 (sample SAMN04489861, study PRJNA283612) | anaerobic digester metagenome | isolation source: 4 biogas reactors fed with cattle manure at either 37C or 55C with and... | place: Denmark: Kongens Lyngby | collected 2014 | reverse complement strand
TAAAACATTTAAAGACTGAAAACCCCGAATTGATTATTGGGGTTGGGGGCTGCATGCCGCAAGAGGAAAGTGTGGTTCACAGAATCTTAAAGACCTATCATCAAGTCGACCTTATTTTTGGAACCCACAACATTCATCGCTTGCCGGTGTTGATTCATCATGCCATGTTTTCCAAGGAGAAAACGGTGGAAGTGTTTTCAAAAGAAGGGGATGTCATTGAAAACTTACCCGATCATCGCTTTAACGATGTGAAAGCCTTTGTCAACATCATGTACGGCTGTGACAAGTTTTGTACCTATTGCATCGTACCTTATACGCGTGGTAAGGAACGTTCGCGTTTGATGGACGATATTTTAAATGAAGTCCAGCAGTTGCTGGAACAAGGCTATCAAGAAATTACACTGCTGGGTCAAAACGTGAATGCCTACGGTAAAGATTTAGACATGGAAGAAGGTTTTGCGCTGCTCTTGGAGGCGGTTGCGAAGCTGGATGTACCGCGCATTCGTTTTATGACCTCGCACCCTTGGGATTTTACTGAAACCATGATTGATGTGATTGCAGCGTATGAAAACATCATGCCTGCCATTCATTTACCGATGCAATCGGGCAACGACGATGTTTTAAAACTGATGGGACGTCGCTACAGCATTGCGGAGTACAAGGCCTTGTTTGATGCGCTGAAAGCAAAAGTCAAAAACTGTGCCTTTTCGACCGACATTATTGTTGGTTTTCCCAATGAAACGGATGCCCAATTTGAAGATACGATGACCATGATTGAATATTGTCAGTTTGATCAGGTTTATAGTTTCATTTATTCACCGCGCGCTTACACGCCGGCCGCTAAGTTTCATGACAACATTTCAATGGACGTTAAGAAAGCACGTTTATCGCGTTTAAATGAGCGGATTCGCCATTATGCGCACTTCAACAATCAAAAATACATTGATCAAATCGTACCGGTGTTGGTGGAAGGACCTTCGAAAAAAGACCCAGCTATCTTAAGTGGTTACACGCCTCAACATAAACTCGTGAATTTTAAAGGTGGAAACGCTGCAAAGGGCAGCATTGTACCAGTGCGCATCGTCGATGCGAAGTCCTGGTTTTTACTGGGTGAGCTTGCCTAGTTCCATTTGAGAAAATAAAACAATTAAGCTATAATTAAACAAGAGATTTTGGAGGAAATATCATGGATTCAATACGCATCTTTGCCCTAGGCGGGCTGGATGAGGATGGCAAAAACTGTTACGTCATTGATGTCAATAATCAGTGGTTTGTCATTGAAGCCGGATTAAAATATCCGGATGGTGAACAATTAGGTGTTGAAATCGTCATTCCTGATTTTTCATATTTATTAGAACATAAAGAAAAAGTACAAGGTATTTTTATCACCCATGGTCACGATGATGTCATGGGGGCTTTACCCTACTTACTCAAACAACATAATTTTGATATCTACACGACCCCATTTACGGCGTGCATCGTGGAAGATTTATTGGACCGCCATCAAATTAAAAAGCGCAAGGTTCATCGGATTAAACGTGATTCGCAGTTTAAAATCAATAAGACAACGATTAAGACCTTTGGTTTGACGTCATCCATTGCGGATAATTTTGGATTAGCGATTGAAACCAAGCATGGTAGCATCGTCTACACGAGTGAATTTATCATCGACTTTAACAACAAACATCAAGCCTTTGATAGTGACATCAGTGAGATTGCCCAAATTGGTAAGAAGAAAGTCTTGGCTTTGTTGGCGGAGTCCTTAGGCGCCAACAAGGAAGGCTTCACGGCCCCCAATCATCGTATCAGTGAGCAGGTCGAAGCTGCTTTTGATGGGGCGCAAGGTCGCATCATCGTGTCTCTATATAAACAAAACGTCTACCGCTTGATGGAAGTCATTGAATTGGCCAATCAATTCAAACGTAAAATTGTCTTTTACAATAAAAATCAACGCAAATATATTTCTCACCTTGAACATTTGGGCTATTACAAAATGCCTGTCAACAGTGAGATTTCAATAGAAAATTACGACAACGATGTTGAAAATGTGGTGGTGATTATTGCCGCAAGTGGACCTAATGTATTTAAAATGTTGCATAAAATTGCCATCAATGAAGACGACTACATTAATTTACGGCCCACCGATACAGTTATCTTAGCATCACCGGCGGTACCGAACACGGAAGTGGAAGCGGCCGCCATGGAAAATGAACTGTACAAGGAAGGCTGTCATGTGGTTTCTTTTGATCATAAAAAAACCTTGTCCATGCATGCTTCTAAGGAAGACATTAAGATGCTGATCAACTTATTAAAACCGCAGTACTATTTGCCCATCAAAGGTCAATACCAACATTTGGTCAACAATGCGAATTTGGTCTTTGACCATGGTATTCAAGCCCAAAATATCATTGTGCTTGATAACGGTTTAATTGCCAGTTTTGAAAATGGTGAGTACACACGGGCGCACACCACCTTGCCGCTGGAGGAAATTTTGATTGACGGCATGGAAAGTTTGGACGTTGGAGGCCGCGTCCTCAAAGATCGTGAGCTCTTGGCTTCCGATGGCGCCATGATCATTGGCTTGGTGCTTGATTTTAATACAAAAGCCATTATTGGGGGTCCGGATGTGCAATCCCGGGGTGTTATTTATTTGAAAGATGCGGACCACATCGTGAAACAAGTCGGCAACATCATGGAAGAAACGGTCGCAACCATGGTTGCGGAGGCGCGCTACGACAACAACGCGGCGCGTGTTGAGGCCAAAGATAAGATTGCCAAGTATGTGTATCGATCAACATCGAAACGCCCCATGATTTTACCGGTTATCATCGAAATAAACAATTAAGGATGACTATGAAGAAAAGATCTAAAAAAGCAATTCAAGAAGAAATGATACGTGTAACCTATATGGCCATCATCATCATGGTGTTGGTGATTGCCTACTTTAAACAAGGTCCAGTAGGGTTGTTTCTTTACCGTCTTTCTTTGGTGTTGTTTGGAACCTATCCGCTCGTTAATTATCTTTTAATTGCGCTGATTAGTTTGCTTGTGTTATTTAAAAAGAAACTTAAAGTTAGTTATAAAATGGTCATTGCTGCCTTCATTATTTTTAGTGTTTGGTATTTATATATGGCATTGTCGATGACCGATTACGTTGGCTTGGATTACATCCAACATTTCTTAGGCCGCATGAAACCAATTTTCTTGGAGCAGTTGCCCGCTGAGATTGGTTTAATTGGGGCACTTTTTTATGGCGGTATCAGCGCTTTAATTCATCAGGGTGGGGTTAAGATTTTAATCGCAACCTTGATTATCCTCGTAATTTATTTATTGTTTGGGGTGCAAATCGCCAAGTTATTAAACATTAAATTACCAAGCATTAAAAAGGCCAATAAACCAGCGCGAAAAAAGCCGCGTCGCAAACTAAAACCAAGTGCTGCGGATGAGTTTGAAAGCCCATCGGCAGCCACCATGGATGAAGCCATCGCCAAGAGTGAAACCAAAAAGGCGGTCTTTATTGATAGTGAAAGTGTCACAAAGCCGCAAGTGGTTGCGCCACCGGTGAAGGAAGTGAAAGTGACATCGGCAGCCACGGTCTCCACTTTTGAAAATTATACCTTGCCATCGCTCAATTTGCTGGATGCCTTTAAATCGAAGAAAGGCAGCAGTCTAAATAACATTGCTGCTCAGCGTAAGGGCAAGCAACTCATTGATTTACTGGATCAATTTCAAATCCCGGCTGAATTGATTGAATATCACATTGGACCGGCAATTACTAAATTTGAAATTCGTCCGGATTCGAATGTGAAAGTCTCCAAAATCGCAAGTTTATCCGATAACATCAAAATGAATTTAAAAGCCAAAGACATTCGCATTGAAGCGCCGATTCCAGGCCGCAATGCCGTTGGTGTGGAAATTCCAAATGTGGAAGTGACACCCGTGCGATTGTTGGAGCTGATCGAGAATATCCCTGAAGCAAAGAAAGACAAACAACTCTTGTTCATTTTAGGTAAAAACCTGATGGGGCAAGCCATTTATGGTGAGCTTGACAAGATGCCGCACTTGTTGATTGCCGGTGCCACTGGCAGCGGTAAAAGTGTTGCGGTCAATGCCCTGATTACGACCTTGTTGTTGCGCACAACACCTTCACAAGTGAAGATGTTATTGATTGACCCAAAGAAAGTTGAATTCACGCCTTTTCATGAGATTCCGCATTTAATTGCGCCGGTTGTTTCGGATGCCAGTGAAGCCGCTCGCGCTTTAAAGGTGATGGTAGGAATCATGGAAGAGCGCTATGAACTCTTTGCTTCGGTTGAAACACGTAACATTTCCGCTTATAATGAAAAAGTTGTGAATGAACCGCATTTGCATTTGGAAATCATGCCTAAAATTGTGGTCATTATTGACGAACTGGCAGACTTAATGGCAGTTGCAGGTAAGGATGTTGAAGGTTCCATTCAACGCATTACCCAATTAGCACGGGCTGCCGGTATTCATTTGATTGTGGCGACACAGCGCCCGTCCACGGACGTAATAACTGGAATCATTAAAGCTAACATCCCATCGCGGATTGCCTTTGCGGTGACATCTCATATTGACTCACGGACAATTTTAGATGCTAGCGGCGCAGAAAAACTGCTTGGCTATGGTGACATGCTGTATGTGCCAATCGGTGAGCCACATCCAACGCGGATCCAAGGCGTCTTTGTTTCTGATGATGAAGTAAAGCGCGTCGCACAAGCTGCCACCGGGCAGGCCAAACCGCATTTTGACGATGCATTTATGGAACTTGATGGCGTGGAAGGCAACGAAGGCTATTTGGGAGCCCTTGATGATCCATTGTATGAAGAAGTGAAAGCCTACATCATTGCCACTCAACGCGCATCCACATCCATGATTCAACGGCGTTTCTCCTTGGGTTATAACCGTGCTGCGCGTATTATGGATACTTTGTTTGAGCAAAACATCATTGGGCCACCCGCAGGTTCCAAAGCACGTGAGGTCTTGGTAGCATCGGATGTGGATGAATGATGATTGCGTTGGTTATTGCGATTATTAATTGATTAATTATTAAGTTTGTACTAAAATAAAAATAGCAGATTAGCTGCAATGGAGGAAAGTTTACATGAAAAAATTGTTGATTTTGTTTATCGCAGTTTTGGCTTTATCCGTTAGTGCATGTACTCCTACAGGAAATGGCGAAGGCGATGGGTCACGGACCTTCGAACTCGCTTTGATTACTGATGTTGGTACCATTAACGATAAATCCTTTAACCAAGGTTCTTGGGAAGGGTTGAAAGCTTATGCAGAAGACCATGATATTTCTTATAAATATTATGCACCTGCTGAGAAAGACACCCAGCAATACATTAACTCAATTACTTTGGCAGTAGAAAACGGTGCGAAAGTTGTTGTGACACCGGGGTTCTTGTTTGAGCCAGCCATTTTTGAAGCTCAAGACATGTTCCCAGACACCAAGTTTGTCATTCTTGATGGAACACCAAACGATGGCGATTGGGACACAGGTCCTAACTATCGCATCGAAGATAACGTTTATTCGATTTTCTATGCGGAAGAAGAAGCAGGATTTTTAGCTGGTTATGCCGCTGTTAAAGAAGGCTTCACCAACTTAGGATTCATGGGTGGAATGGCAGTGCCTGCCGTTGTACGTTTTGGATACGGCTTTGTTGATGGCGCTGAATACGCTGCAAAAGAGCTGGATGTAGAAGTTTCAATTCTATACACTTACTTAGGTGACTTTGAACCATCCGCTGCGCATCAAACAAAAGCAGCCTCATGGTTTAACTCAGGTGTTGAAGTGATTTTCGCGGCAGCTGGTGGTGCGGGTAACTCCGTCATGAAAGCAGCCGAAGATGCTGATAAGAAAGTTATCGGTGTTGACGTTGACCAAAGTGGTGAGTCTGAAACTGTGATTACATCATCCGTTAAAGGACTTGCGACATCAGTTTATCTCGCGCTTGAAGATTACTATGGCGATAAATTCAAAGGTGGCGTTTCCGAAACCTTGGATGTGACTGTCAATGGTGTTGGTCTACCTGAAGACTTCTCACGTTTTGAGAACTTCACAAAGGCTGACTACGATGCAATCTATGACCTTCTTGTTAAGGACACCGATGGCATCCGTTCCAACATCACACTTGATACCGATGTTGAAGAAGCTGACGAAATCAAAACAGAATTTGTAAAAGTTAAATTATCATAATTTAATTAAACACATAAAAAGGGTACCGCAAGGTGCTCTTTTTTTGTGCTCAAATTAAACCCAAGCCCCATAAAATCCCAAACTATATTCAATTTTTGTTTAATTCTTATCGGTTTTCATGTATAATTAAACACAATTAAAGGTGGAAAGATACAATGGAATATGTTATAGAAATGATTGATATTACTAAAATATTTCCAGGTGTTATCGCCAACGATCATGTTTCTTTCAAAGTAAAAAAAGGAGAGATTCATGCACTGTTAGGAGAAAATGGGGCGGGTAAGTCGACGCTGATGAGTATCTTGTTTGGGTTATATCAACCCGATGCAGGTACCATCCAAATCAAAGGTGAAACCCATACCATTCATAGCCCTAATGATGCGAACGCCCTTGGAATTGGTATGGTTCATCAACATTTTAAACTTGTTGAGACTTTTACAGTTTTAGAAAATATCGTTTTAGGAGTTGAAGAAGTTAAAAGGGGGATGCTGAATCTTAAAGATGCGCGGCAGCGCGTCGTAGAATTGAGCGAGCTTTATAATTTACGGGTTGATCCCGATGCTTACATTTCAGATATTACCGTGGGTCAACAACAACGCGTTGAAATTTTAAAAATGTTGTATCGTGACAACGATATTCTGATTTTCGATGAACCAACCGCCGTGTTAACACCCCAAGAAATTGAAGAGCTGATGCACATCATGCGGCAGTTGATCAAAGAAGGTAAGTCCATTGTTTTTATCACGCATAAACTCAATGAAATTAAAATGGTGGCCGATCGGGTGAGTGTTTTACGCCGAGGTCAATATATTGGAACCGTGGATGCCCAGCATGTCACACGTGAGGAAATGTCAGAAATGATGGTGGGCCGCAAAGTTGACTTCACCATCGAAAAGGATGAGATTGAACGTGGTGACGTTATTTTATCGGTGCGCAACTTAACAGTACGTAGCAGCCATCATCATAAAGCGGTTGTCAACAACGTAAGTTTTGATGTGCGTGCCGGTGAAATTCTTTGTTTAGCAGGTATTGAAGGCAACGGGCAATCGGAACTTGTGTATGCCATCAGTGGCATGATTCCCATTGAATCAGGAAGCATCAAAATCAATGGGGAAGAACTAGCGGATCGTAACGTGTTTTCACGTTACCAAGCAAAGATGGCGCACATTCCCGAGGACCGTCATAAACACGGGCTTGTTTTAGATTTTGATTTGTCTGAAAATTTAGTTTTGCAACGTTATCATCAGCCAGAATTTCAAAAACGCGGTTTTATTAATTTCAAAAACCGTTTAAAATACGCCAATCATTTGATTGAGAAATACGATATTCGTGCGGGTCGCAAAGCCAGAACCGTGGTACGTTCCATGTCGGGCGGTAACCAACAAAAGGCAATTGTGGCACGTGAGATTGATAAAAATCCGGATATCATTTTAGCGGTGACCCCAACCCGGGGTTTGGATGTTGGTGCAATTGAGTACATCCATAAACAACTCATTCATCAACGCGACAATCAAAAAGCGGTCTTATTGATTTCTCTGGAACTCAATGAAGTTATGGAAGTCAGTGATCGCATCTTGGTCATGTATGAGGGTGAATTTGTGGGTGAGGTAACCCCGCGCACAGTCACCCAACAAGAGTTAGGTTTGTACATGTCCGGATCAAAACGTGAGGAGGTTCGTGTTGATGGGTAAATTACTACAGAATGATAATTTTAAATCAATCTTAGCCTCTGTTATCGCAATTTTGCTCGGATTATTAGTAGGATTAATCATTTTATATATTACGAGTCCCAACGATGCCTATTATGGCTTTATTACCGTGTTAAAGGGCGGTCTCAATAGTGTACCGCGGGGTGTTGGCAGTGTCTTATACACGGCAACGCCAGTCATCTTAACCGGCTTATCGGTTGGCTTTGCCTTTAAAACCGGCCTTTTCAACATTGGCGCCAGTGGGCAATTCATCGTTGGCGGTTTTGCGGCGGTTTACATTGGCTTGAAGTGGCTCTTTATTCCACGGCCCATCTTATGGATTGTGGCCTTGTTGGGTGCAATCCTTGCAGGTGCATTGTGGGCTGGGATTGTGGGTTTATTAAAAGCCTATCGAAATGTGAATGAAGTCATCACTTCAATCATGTTGAATTACATTGGTGTCTTTCTAGTTAACTATTTGGTTTTAGCGACGGTGTATGATAGCCGTCGCAATCAATCCATCACACCTTTAGCACAGATTCCGAAGTGGGGTTTTGATAAATTACTACCCAACTCAGGTGCCAACGGTGGGATTTTAATTGCGGTTGCGGTTGCGATTATCATCTACATCATTATCGATAAAACGACGTTTGGTTATGAGTTGAAAGCGGTTGGTTTCAATCGCGATGCGGCTCATTATGCCGGCATCAATGAAAAACGTAGCATTGTCTTTTCCATGATGATTGCCGGTGCCATAGCAGGTTTAGCCGGTGGTTTGGTTTATTTATCCGGAACCGGCGTTCATATTGAGGTCAAAGATATCATTCCGATTGAAGGATTCAATGGAATTCCCGTGGCACTGTTGGCAAACTCGCATCCTTTAGCCATTATATTTAGTGGTTTATTTGTCGCACATTTAAACATTGGTGGTTTCTACATGCAACGCTTTGACTTTGTACCTGAAGTCATTGATATGATGGTCGCGGTCATCATTTATTTCTCAGCGTTTGCATTGGCCTTTAAAAATGCCTTCAACCGCTGGGCACTGCGCCTGAAAGGAGACGAAGAATGAATATTCTCTATTTTTTAACGCAACAAACCATGTACTATTCAATCCCCTTGTTGGTCGTGGCCTTAGGCGGTATGTTTTCAGAACGCAGTGGGATTGTAAATATTGCCCTGGATGGCATTATGATTATGGGTGCCTTTCTCGGTTTGTTTTTCATGCAAGCCTTTCAAGATAAAATTCCAGGTCAACAACTTTTAATTTATACTTTGCTTTTGGCAATGGTAGTTGGCATCGTGTTTAGTATTTTCCATGCTTATGCAGCGATTTATCAAAATGCCAATCAAGTGATCAGTGGTACCGCGCTTAATCTGTTTGCACCGGCGTTTGCGATTTTTACAGCACGCATGGTCACTGGCGTGCAGCAAGTTCATTTTTTAAATCGCTATCGGATTCGCTCTATCCCTTATTTGAGTAAGATTCCAGTGTTCGGACCGATGTTCTTTACTAACACCTACATCACAACCTACATTGGGCTTGTCATTCTAATTGTTTCAGCGTACGTGTTATTGAAAACACGGTTTGGCTTACGCTTGCGTGCCTGTGGTGAACATCCTCAGGCTGCCGATGCAGCCGGGATTAAAGTGCAGCGCATGCGTTTAATCGGAGTTCTGATTTCCGGTGCCTTAGCCGGCATGGGTGGCATCATCCTGATGGTTCCCATCACGACGGCCTTTAATGGTACCGTCAGTGGTTTTGGTTTCTTAGCAATTGCGGTTTTAATTTTTGGTCAATGGCGTCCAAGTCGGATTTTAATGGCTGCATTCTTCTTTGGTTTCATGCAAACAATTGCGGCTGCTTATTCAGGGATTCCATTTTTGGCCAATCTTGGGATTCCCAGCAACATGTTTAAATCAATTCCTTATTTAACAACGATTATCGTATTAGCCTTTACATCGAAACGGTCCGCAGCTCCAAAAGCAGCGGGGGAACCTTACGATCCTGGTAAACGTTAAAATCATCGCCTGCGGGCGATGATTTTTTTATCATGTATTAATATTTATTTTTCTGATCTTAAGGTCGCACCACTGAGTTGTGACACAGCCAGGACACTGACCATCACATCTGGGTCGATAGCAAACATAATCTTTTTAACATGCGGGATGTGTTTGCGTTTAATGGTCATCACTAGCGTCGGACGTTCAGCATGTTCTATACCAGTTGCTTTAAGTTGCGTGAGTGCATGCCCATGTTCGCGCAGTTGGATTGCCACTGTTTCTGCCAGGGCATCATCCACAAACACCGCAATGACGGTGGCGTAGCCCAGCGCAATCTTTTCTTCTAAAAGCGAACCAAGCACATTACCGCTGGCAAAGGCCAAAATAAGAACAAGAATTTTAAAGGTATCATCCATAAAGCCACTTAAGGCAGAAGCGGTAATCGTGATCCAAAAACCATATTCTAAGATCGCAATCATGGCGCCAATTGTGCGTTGGTTGCGATGAATAAGCAAGGATCTTAAAGAAGCCAAAGATACTTCAATAAGTTTACCAAAGAAGATAAAGAAATAAACAAGCGGTGATGAACCTGTTAGAAAATTTGTAATTGCGTTCAATGTAATGCTCCTTTATGGTTGTAAGGCTTGATAAGCGCTTGCGATTTGCGCCGCCAAATGCGCGTTATGAAAGACAAGCTGCATGTTTGATTCTAAACTATCGCCACCGGTAATTTCTTTCACCTGCGCTAAAAGAAAAGGTGTGGTTGCTTTTCCGGTGATGTTTTGGGCTTTTTGTAAGGCCAGCGCTTGGGTAATTGCTGCGTCAATGACTTGCGGGTCCATGGCGTAGGCTTTTGGGATTGGATTGGCAATCACCAGACCACCATGCAGGCCTAAGTCCCATTTAATCTTCATGGCTTTTGCGATTGCATGTGGTGTTTCAAGCTTAACATCAACCCCATAACCACTTTTAGTGGTATAAAAAGCAGGGAAGTCATCGCTTTGATAGCCAATGACAGGTACGCCGTGTGTTTCAAGATATTCAAGCGTTAAGCCAATGTCTAAAATCGATTTGGCTCCAGCACACACAACGGCGACATCCGTATGTGCAAGTTCAAATAAATCTGCAGAGATATCAAAACTTGTTTCTGCCCCGCGATGGACACCACCGATGCCTCCGGTTGCGAAGACCTTGATGTTGGCAAGCTTTGCGAACACCATGGTCGCTGCGACGGTCGTTGCCCCATGGCGGCGCGCCTGCAACACAAAGGGGATGTCTTTGCGCGACACCTTTAAAACATCCTTAGCTTGCGCTAAGATTTTTAGTTGCGTAGGATTCAAACCGATTTTAATACGTCCATCGATGATGGCGATTGTTGCTGGTACGGCCCCTGCATCACGAATAATGCTTTCCACATGATTGGCCATCTCAATGTTTTGCGGGTAGGGCATACCATGTGAAATGATGGTTGACTCAAGTGCAACCAGCGGTTGGTTATTAGCCTTTGCTTTTAAGACTTCATCGCTATAGTCGATGTATTGATTAAACATAAGCTTGCTCCTTGATTGTTTTTAATAACAGCGTTTCGCTGAATTCTGGATGAATGCTTTGCTTGGATTTTAAGGTAATGGCGGCACTCGCTAAGGCAAAGTGCATGCTTGCTTGGTAATTGTAGTCATGCATGATTCCATAAATTAAACCGGCTAAAAAAGCATCGCCAGCACCTGTCGTGTTGACTATCTGACTTGCATAAGCCGCGAAAGGGTAGGATTTTCCTTGTTTAATAAGCAAGGCGCCATCTTTACCAAAGGTAATCACCACGTGCCTAACTTTTTGGGCTAAGCGTAGAAAGTTGGCATCGTTGGGGGTGCCCATGAGCACTTGCGCTTCGTTTTTATTAATTTTTAATGTATCGATGGCATGCAGATGCGGTTTGATTTTGATAACCTTGCTGCTGGATACACCATCCACAAAAAAACGTGTGTTTTTAAAATGTGTCAGTAAATAATCTAGCGTTGCTTGGGGTAAGTTGGTATCCAGGACACAAACGTGTGCGTTTTCAATCAAGCTACGGTGGTTTTGAATGAAGGGCACATCAAGCAAATCAAGCACATCCATCGCGTTAATCCCCAGCAACAAATCGTTGTTTTCATCCAAGACACTCAGATAGGTTGCGGTTGGATGGGTGTCGCTTATAACACAGTGCTCCATGTTGAGGTTGATGGTTTGTGCATGGTTACGGATTTGATGGCCGTAAGCATCAGCGCCTAAGGCACTAAGTAAGATCGTTTTTAAATTCAAACGGGCACAGTTTTCAGCAATGTTGCGTCCCACGCCACCGTATGCGGTGGTGATGGTACCAATGTTGGACTCACCATAAACCAAACTTTGTGTTGCTTGGCCAAACACATCCATGTTTGTACCACCGATAATAAGGACATAGGGTTGTGACATCAGCCGGCCTCCTTTATTTAACAATTATAACAAATCCAAAATAAAAAGGCGTGGTGTTTCACGCCTTTTCCTTATTTAATTAATGGTTCTCGATGTTTGTTGATGAGATCGTTTCTCAGATTGAAGAGCTTTAAGGACAAGTCCACATAATACTTGCTTGGAAATGCCAAACGTTTCATCTCATCGTACAAGGTGTCCATTTGCGCTTTACAATATTGTTTCACCGCATCAATGCTTGGCATCTCATAGACACGCTTGCCTTGTTTAAAGATAGGCACCAGCATGTTTTTAAAGGTGTAGTTGCTGATTAGTTTTTGTTTCCAGGTGGCGTTGGGATCAAAAAGTAAGAATTCATCCTCAGGGACCACTTCATCATCTAAAAACAAACAGTCAGCCAGGGCCATGTTGGTGTCTTTGTCATAAAAACGAATAACCTTTTTCACACCCGGGTTTGTCATTTTTTCGATGTTGTCACTGATTTTAATTTTTGGTTCCATGACATCGTTTTCTTGGAAGGCCACCAATTTATAGACACCGCTGATCACGGGGTCTAATTTGGCGGTGATGATGTTTTCACCAATTCCAAAGCCATCAATTTCCGCATCTTGGTTGATGAGTTCTTGGATGATGTTTTCATCCAAAGAATTGCTGGCGATGATGTGCGTGTCGTGCAATCCGGCAGCATCTAGCATCTTCCGTGCCTCTTTTGATAAATAGGACAAGTCACCGGAATCGAGTCGAATTGCTTTTAAATGATAGCCATTGGGAAGCAAGTAATCGTGGGCAACTTTAATGGCATTGGGTACCCCAGAACGTAAGGTGTCGTAGGTATCAACCAACAAGACACAATTGGTGGGGTTGATCTTACAATAACTTAAAAAAGCATCGTATTCACTGTCAAAGAGTTGCACATAAGAGTGGGCAATCGTGCCCGTCACTGGGATATCAAATACAAAGCCGGCTTGCGTGTTGGAGGTGTTTTCAAAACCACCAATGTAGGCAGCGCGTGCTCCTAAAACGCCCGCATCAAAACCATGGGCACGGCGGGCACCAAATTCCATGGCCAGCCGGTGTTGCGCCACGTGTTTGATTTTACTGGCTTTGGTTGTAATCAAGGTTGGATAATTGACGCATGCCAATAAAATGGTTTCCATGAGTTGCGCTTCGATGAGGTTGCCACTCACGCGCACCAGCGGTTCATTGGCAAAACAGAGCGTGCCTTCTGGCATCGCATGAATATCCAAGCTTAATTTTAAATCGCCAAGATATTCTAAGAAATCTTCGGTGAAATACTCAGTGGAACGCAAATAATCAATGTGTTCTGGCTCAAAGGAAAAGTTTTCCACCAATTTAATAAATTCATGCAGACCATTGAAAAGCATGTAGCCACCATCTTGGGGGATGCGGCGCACAAACATATCAAAGGTTGCCTTTTTGTTTTGAAGATTTGCTTTAAAGTAAGATTGGGCCATCGTCAATTCATAAAAGTCGATGTACAGGGGTAAATTAACATTGCTCGAGTGTAACATGATCGTAAACTAAAACTCCTAACTGTTTCATTAATGTGTAGGCCATTTCATTGAAAATGGCTTTGTTGTGATTTTCAATATGGAAAGTGTCACTGGTGTCCGTGGTCACGATGACGTTGGACTCATAATTGTGTTCGTGCAAATAAGCTAACAACGTCGATGCAAAGTTTAAGACACAGATGTCAGTCACACACCCAACCACGACATAATTTTTATAAATCGGTTGGTCCTTGAACCACGCAATGAACTCCGGTGCTAGAAACCCGTTGATGCTGTTTTTGTTGAGCCGCACAATCACGTCCTCATACACTTTCAATTCATCGACAAGTTCACTTTCATGACTACCAGCGATACAATGTGGTAAAAACGCACTGAATTCACGACTATCTTTTTCATGAGCATCGCATAAAGCAATGATTGGATAGCCTTTGGATTTAAAATCCTTGATAATTTCCTCAATCGGTTTGATAATATGAGCAATGGATTGGTCAGCCATTGGACCTTCTTTGATGAAGCCATTGATCACATCCACAATAACCAAACAAGATTGTGGTGATGTTTCTTTCATAAATCGCACCTCGCTTATGGTAATATTATATCAAATTCATCAGGAGGTTGTATGCAAACAAAGCAAAATCAATTAAATCCGTGGGCAAGCCATCTTAAAAACACAGACAAATACAAGGATGTCACCTTGGTGGCGCGGATGCGAATCCCTTTAACAAAAACAAACGCCACGTTGGCAGCCCTTTATTTAGTGCTTGTTGAGGACCGTAACGTTTTTTATCCCAGCAAAGCCACCATGTTAGCCGCAAAGGATGCTTTGTACGGATGTACCTTTGGCAGTGAAGTGGTTGGCTACCATGAGGATATGGTGATTCAAATCGCAAGCAAAGTCATTGATGTGCGGTTTGTGGAGCAAGCAGACTTATACGTTCAACACTACGCTTGGTTTTTAAAAATGATAGAGGCACCGCTTGTGAATGAGGCGACCTTAAAAGAAGCGAAGCAAGTCGTTAAAGATCGTTTGTTGCGGGATTTTGATCAGCCTTCCAAATACGCACAAATTCGTGCTTTTGAAAGTTTGGGTGCGGATGTGGTGCTGGCAATTAATTTGGATGGCGATCTTAAAACACTAGAAACCATCACTTTAGAAGATGTTGTTGATTTTGTAACGTATTTAAAAGATGAAGCGCAGAAGATGAAATACGTGGTAGGGTATGAGCCGGGACACCAACTAAGATCTGCCTATCAATTGCATGATCTGACAACAACCTCACAAAGGCTGCGCATCCAACCCTTTACAAGCGCACCGCTAACACCTGTTGAAGAATCAAAAAACATCAATCAAACGCAACTCTTGAAGTTGTATCAAACCAACATTGCGATTGATCATCCTTTGTTTATGGCTAATCGGTTAGCCATAATCATGTTGGGACAATTACCAACCTCTTATTTGTTCACAGAAATCCGTGAAAAACGCAGTTTATGTTATTCAATCTTTGCGCAATACATCGCCTTTGATGGCATCTGTGTTGTGAAAACTGGCATTGAAGCTACCAATGTGGAAGTTGTGAGTGCCTTAATTGATGCACAAATCAAAGCTTTGGAAGCCGGGGATGTGGCTTTGTTGCAACAAGCCAAGGTGATGCTCATCAATGCCATCCATAACAGCGAGGACAACATCGCCAGTTATGTGAATTTACACTACAGCGGTTTACTGATTGGCGAGCCCTTTGATATAGAAACAACCATCCAAAACATTAAGGCTGTGAACTTGGATGACATCAAACATGCTGTTCAACAATGGCAACCGCTTTTAATGTATACCTTAGTAGGAGAAGCTCATGAAATTAATAACGAATCCCTTTAATGAAACAATTTATCAGTGGCAAACGCCATCTCAGATGACGGTGCTCTTGGTGCATAAACCAGAATTTGTCAATCAAGCTGTGGGGGTTGGCACAACTCTTAGTGGCTTGACATCCACGATTGATCTCAATGGCGAAAGACTTACTTTAAAACCCGGCCTTGCTCATTTTTTGGAGCATCAACTTTTTGAAAGTGATGCTGGCAGCATCATGAATGACTTCACTGAAGTAGGTGCCAGTGTCAATGCCTACACCTCATATCATGAAACCGTGTATTACTTCGCAACCACCAACTCACTGAAAAAGCCCTTGCATTTGTTGATGGACATGATGGTCGATGCCAAACTCACAAAACAAAGTGTGCAAAAAGAAAAAGGCATCATCATTCAAGAATTAGCCATGTATGAACAAATGCCGGAAGCGCGTTTAATTCGTGAAACCTTTGCGAACTTGTATGAAAATCATCCTTTAAAGTTTGATATTGGTGGCAGTGCTGAAAGTGTCAGTGCCACTGAACTTAAAGATTTAATGCAAGCCTACGATTTGTTTTATAATCCTAAGAACTTGGTAATGGTCATTGTCAGTCATCATCCCATCGCAACCCTTAAAAACTGGGTGTTGGAACATCCACTCAGTCATAAAACTAACCGTGGTCATCATTTAAAAACAAGACGCACGTGGGAACCGCTGGTCGAGACATCGAAAATTAAGTCCACCATCATGGACATCACCCAAAACAAAGTGATTGTCAGCGTGCCCTTACTACCAGAGACTGCAGAGGCTGATTCTTTGTTGGTACGATGGGGCTTGCGGGTACTTTTGGAAAGTCACTTTAGTGAAATGAACCCTGATTATCAAACGTGGTTGGATGCGGGTACCATCAACGCCTTATTTGATTATGATGTGGATGTGGAAGCCGATTATGGGCACGTCTTGTTTTTGTTTGAAAACATTGACCATCACGATGCGCGTGCGTTTGTAATCAGAGAGTTACAGAAACTAAGCATCACGCAAGCGCAACTGGAACAACTGAAAAAACGCTGGTTTTTCGCAAGCTTACGGGTTTTTAATAACCCATCATCAATTATGTTGCGCTTGTTGCATTATCACCTTAAAACACGGTCATATTTCGATCTTTTGCACATTCTTAATGATTTAAGCCTTGCGGATGTTAAAGCGGCACAGCGCTTCTTAGCGGACGTTGTGCATGTGACAGAAATCAAAGGGCGCTAATTTGCTGTGGGTGCGGGTCATTATCCGATAAACGTCCTTTATTTGACTGCTAAGGCAAATTAGCGTGTTTGTCAGGTACGATTCTTTCTTTTATGATGACTCCACAGGAGGGAAGCATGCTAAATCAAATTGTCTTGGTTGGTAAGGTATTGGAGATGCCGCAGTTGCGTGAAACAAACAAAGGGCACAAGGTCGTTAATCTGTTGATTGCGGTGCAACGTAATTTCCGCAACAGTGTCGGAGAATATGAAAGCGATGCCATCATGTGCACGCTCTGGCGCGGGGTTGCGGAAAGTGTCAGTGCGGTGTGTGAAGTTGGTTCTTTGGTTGGCATCAAGGGACGTCTGCAAGCCAATTGTTTTGAAAGTAAAGACCAACGCCCGTTTCATTATTGCGAGGTCATCGCTGAGAAAGTATCCTTTCTCAGTCCCAAAGCAGGTTGAAAGTAGTGATTCACTACTTTTTTATTGTCCTAAAAAAAACAATATAATGTATAATAAACACAAGGTGATACATTATGAAACAATATTTAGATTTAATTGATTATGTTTTGGCACATGGTGAAGCGCGCATGGATCGGACCAAGACCGGGACCATCGGTACCTTTGGCCACCAACTACGGTTTGATTTAAGACAAGGCTTCCCACTTTTAACAACTAAGCGTGTTCACTTTCACTCAGTTCTTGTCGAACTTTTGTGGTTTTTAAAAGGGGACACCAACATTAAATACCTGGTTGACAACAAGGTGCGGATTTGGAACGAGTGGCCTTATGAAACCTACAAGCGACACGCTGATTATCAAGGTGAAAGCTTGGCTGAGTTTGTCGAGAAGATAAAGACGGATGCTGACTTTGCGCAAGCACACGGTGATTTAGGACCGGTGTATGGGCGCCAATGGCGTAATTTTAATGGTGTTGATCAAATCCAAAAGATCATCCAGGCCATTCAAGAAAAACCAACCTCACGCCGGCATCTGATCAGTGCCTGGAATCCCGCGGAAGTTGATGCGATGGCCTTACCACCATGTCATAGCCTCATGCAGTTTTATGTGGGGGATGATAATACGACCTTGTCTTTGCAACTTTATCAGCGGAGTGCCGATGTCTTTTTAGGAGTACCCTTTAACATCGCATCCTATGCCTTGTTGTTGATGATTGTTGCGGATGTCTGTGGGCTCCAACCGCTTGAATTTGTGCATACCTTTGGTGATGTTCATATTTATAATGACCACATCGAACAAATTCACAAACAGCGCAAACGCACCCTCAAGGCATTGCCGACCTTAATCATTAAAAATCATCATCAAAATATTGAGGATTATGATATCGACGATTTTGAATTGGTTGGCTATGATCCACATCCCCACATTGCCGGAAAGGTGAGTGTTTAATGATTACCTTGATTGCGGCTGTGAATCACAACATGCTCTTAGGCAAAGACAATGATTTGCCCTGGCATGTCAAAGAGGATTTACAACATTTTAAAGCTCAGACTTTGCATAAAAGTGTGCTCATGGGGCGTAAGACCTTTGAATCATTACCAACAAGTTTGAAAGACCGTACGATTTATGTGCTCACAAATCAATTAAATTACGAAGTGAAACTTGCGGATGTGCATGTTATTCATGATGTAAGTGCCTTAATTGCACAATATCAAGATGGCAAAGAGGAGTTGATGGTCGCTGGCGGTGGGGTTGTCTTTGAGCTGATGATGCCTTACACATCCAAGATTTTATTAAGCATCATTGATGATAACCAGCATGGGGATGTGTATTTTCCTCAAATTCCAGCCGATTTTCATTTAAATGCAATTCAAAACATGGGAACCTTTGTTTTAAGGGAGTATCGCCGGCATGTTTAAACGGGCGTTCGTGTCCATTAAACTTGGCTTTTCTGCCTTGATTATTTATTTGACGAGCTTACATACCCGCAAACAGAGTTTCAATGTACGATATGAGATTGCACGTTTGTGGGCCATGTGGTATTTGCGAATATTAAAAGTAAAAATTAAAATTCACCATAAGAATCACGTGCCTTTAAAATCCGGGGTCGCATTTATTATTTTAAATGAAAGCAGTGTTGATCAAGAGATTGCTTTGTCGCTTTTTAAACATCCAACACGGCACTATTTAACGCAAGCGCGTAAATTATTTAAAATATCTAAGGCGTGGCAAAAACGCTTGGAAAGCACTATAAATCCCGCACCGCTTGCTTTGCAGCATTTTGAAAACTCGGAAGATTTTGTGATATTCTGTGATAGTTACGATGGCATCAATGATCATTTAATGGCACAATTGATTCGATATCAGTATCCGATGGTCTTACTAAGCGTTGACAATGCGCGACGTGTTGTTGATGATCAGCCCTTGCCCCGCGTGGTGGTGGATGTATACTTTCATATTCCGATTGTTTATGAAGAATACGAAGGGCTTTCAATTAAACAAATCAAACTTATGCTATTAGAGAGAAAAGAAGGTAATATTTATGAATATGATTGATATTATTTCAAAGAAAAGAGACGGTCAGGCACTATCGCAAGCTGAAATTCAATATTGGGTGGATGCCATGGTTGCTGATCAAGTTCCCGATTATCAAAGCAGTGCTTTGTTGATGGCCATTTACATCAACGGTTTTAATGAACAAGAAACCTCAGATTTGACCTTAGCGATGGCCCACAGCGGGGATGTCGTGGATCTTTCATCAATTGCCGGCAAGATAGCGGATAAGCACTCAACCGGTGGCGTTGGGGATAAAACATCGCTGGTTTTAACACCGCTTGTGGCCGCTTGCGGTGGTAAAGTCGCAAAGATGAGTGGCAAAGGCTTGGGTCACACAGGGGGTACCATTGATAAGCTTGCCGCAATTCCAGGTTTTTCAACGTCCCTTGATTCTCAACGTTTCATCCAACAAGTTAATGATATTAATTGCGCCATCATTGAACAAACAGCCAATTTGGTGCCAGCTGATAAGATTTTGTACGCGCTGCGGGATGTGACTGCCACGGTATCAGCCGTACCGCTCATCGCATCATCGATCATGTCAAAAAAACTTGCATCAGGGGCGGACACCATTTTACTAGATGTGAAATATGGTGATGGTGCCTTTATGGCCACCAAAGAAGCGGCGATTGAACTGGCAGAAACCATGATCAGCATCGGTAACAACAACAACCGTGACACGCGTGCCATCATCAGCAGCATGGAACAACCCTTGGGTTATTCGATTGGTAATGCTTTGGAAGTCAAGGAAGCGATTGATACCTTGCGTGATGAGGGTCCCGAAGATTTGCGTGAATTATGCGTGGAAGCCGCCAGCATCATGCTGGTGCAATCAAAAGTCCATGATGATATTGAAAGCGCAAAAGCCCATGTGGAAGAAGTGCTTGCTTCCCATCAAGCCCTTGAAAAATTTAAAGAGATGATTCAAGCGCAGGACGGTGATCCTAGCGTTGTGGATTTTATTAGTAAATTTCCAAAATCGAACTTACGGAGCGCTGTTTTGGCGCCACAATCGGGTTACATTGCGAAAATACATGCGCAAAACTTGGGGATGGCAGCCGTAGCATTGGGAGCCGGACGCCAAGTGAAAGATGACCCCATCAATTACGGCGTGGGTATTGTATTAACGGTTAAGGTTGGCGATCCCATCAATAAGGACGATGCCTTATGCATCGTTTATCACGATGAGCCCATCGAAGATGCGTTTTTAGAGCAGGTGATGCATGACTTTGAAATTAGTGATAAGCCGGTGGCGGCAAGCCCTCTGATTGAAACCATTCTCGATTAGCTTGTGATATAATAGCGAAGGTGATTGTTTGTTTACAATAAGTATTGATCAATTTGAAGGACCGCTTGATTTAATGTTGTATTTGATCAAGGATAAAAAACTTGATCTTTTTGATTTGGATATTTTGGTTCTTATCGAGCAATACCAGCTGTATTTGGAACAAATGCATGAACAGCGCTTTGAAATCGCAACCGAATACATTTCGGAATTTGCGGGTTTAATTGAATACAAGTCAAAAAAATTGATTCCGACCATCAAAGCGGAGTTTGAAGAGGAATTGCCTGAAGAACCGGTTGATATCGTGGCGCGTTTGTTGGCCTATGAACAAGCGAAAAAGGCATCTGAGTATTTAAAAACTCAGTATGAGCAGCGCATGCAGCTCTTGTCAAAAACACCAACGACCTTCACCGGTCAATACGACACGATCAAGGAACAAACACCGCAAGATTTGTACAAAGCATTTGAGAAAGTGATGGCGCGCTTGCGACTCATGAACCCTTATGAAATGAAAACGACCAATCGCGATCTTTCGATTTCAGATCGTATCAACGAGTTAAGAGCCATCATCAGTCACCGGGAGCATGTCTTTAGTCTCACTGATCTTTTAAATGAAAGTGAAGACATTCATACACTGATTGTGACCTTTTTGGCGATTTTGGATATGATTCGCTTACGCGAGCTAGATTTTACAACCACTGAAGATGTCGTGTATTTACAAAGGAGAGCTTATGGTTAATTTACAGAAACAAGTGGAAGGCTTAATTTTTATAGCGGGTGATGAGGGTATTACACTCAAAACCATTGCGCAAGTCATTCAACAAGATGTAATGATTGTGCAACAGCTCATTGAAAATTTAAATGCTAACTATGAAGATCAAAACCATGCTTTTTTTATTTTACAAACCGGAGAGCATGTGAAACTTGTGACCGTGGAAGCCATCTATCCGACGCTCGCCTTTTATTTACAAATTAAATCGACACGCCAATTATCGCAATCGGCCTTGGAAACCCTCGCGATTATAGCTTACAAACAACCGATTACGCGCAGTCAAATTGAGGAGATTCGCGGTGTCAATTGCGACTTGATGATTCGTAAACTCATTTCCATGGATTTAATTGTCGAAGCCGGGCGGGAAACTACTCCAGGACGTCCATTTTTGTATGAAGTCACTCCGGAATTCATGGATGTGTTTAATTTAATTAGTTTGGATGATTTACCAGAATGGGAAGCTTCGTTTTTAAAAGAGGGAGAGGAATTGTTTGAAGGCTAAAACAATGCGTCTGCATAAGTTTTTATCACAAGCGGGTGTTGCTTCACGGCGCAAAGCGGAGCAGCTCATTGAGGCAGGGCGGGTGAGCGTCAATGGTGAAATCATCACCACTCTTGGTTATATAATTAGCGAAACTGACATCATCATGGTTGATCAACAACGTGTTTTACAACAAGATCTGGTTTATTTTATGTTGTATAAACCGAAAGGCTATTTAAGCAGCGTTGCTGATGATCGTAACCGTCAAGTTGTTGTGGATTTAATTAAAAGTGATGTCAGTGTGTTCCCTGTTGGGCGGCTTGATTTAGATACAACAGGCTTGCTTATATTGACCAATGATGGGCAATTTGCGCATACCATGATGCACCCATCCTTTGAAATTGAAAAGTCCTATGAGGTCACGATTCAAGGACGCATTAGCGCAAGTGAGTTAGAACAACTTGAACAAGGTGTCATTTTGGATGATGGTAGTGTTTCTGATCCAGCACGGATTGAAGCCGTTAAAAAACAAGGTCCACATAGTATGGTGGCCCTCACCATCACGCAAGGTAAAAATCGCATCATCCGCCGCATGTTTCAAGCCCTTGATAGGGATGTGGTGAATCTGCATCGCTATCAATACGGAAATCTCACGCTTGGACAGTTAGGTGTGGGTGAATCGCGGGCTTTAACAGCCGCTGAAGTTGCGGCCTTGTATGGATTAGCGAAGGAATAAGATGCAACAACATTACATGAATCGAAGCGTTACAATTAAACAAGTGATGATATCCTTGCAGTTTGTTGATTATATTTTAGAAATTGATAGTCCTGTTTTAAGGGCTTGTGAGGGAAGTGGAGGTTATTATGGCTAGAACCATTCAAAAGTTCTTACACAAATATCATAAACAATCCCTAATTAAGAAGCCTTTTTTGCGGGATGCACAAAGTAAGGAAAATTTTGTGAATCAACACGGTTTAGTGTTTAAAGTCCAGGATGAAATGGATGCGATTCTCTTGGATGTGTATCATGTATCAACCCAAAATAAAGAAGCCTTGCAACAAGCGATTGAAACAACGCGCAACAACGTGTTTGACATGTGGGAGCATTTAACGAACTTACAAAAGAATCATCTTTTACAGGTGGAAAACCAAGCCTTGTACGATGCCTTACCGCATTTTTACTATAACGATCAAAAAATATACATTGCCTTTTTTAATGAACTCTTAAATTCACTGATTGATAAGCGGCCGGATGTGTTTGAATTGGAACAATTTTTTAAATTATACAAGAACTATTTGGATGAAATCATTCCAGTTTCTGATTATGGGCATTTGCCTTTTGCCAGTGACTTTAGTGTGTGTGAATTGCTGCGAGTCGATCAGGATGTGATGTTTCTCTATCATCCAACTGTCAATGTCGTGTATGAAATCGAAAATTTTAACATTAAAAGACGCTTTCCCTTTGCTTTAAAACAGGCGCCATCTTTAGCAGCCTTGCAGGATTTTGCATCTTTAGTGACCTATGATAAACTAGATGCAATTAAAGCCTGGCTCACAAGCCAAAACGTGCTTTCCTTGAAAGCGCAAAAAGCAACCTTAAAAAAAGCTTTTAAAAAAATAGAAGAGGTGTAAGTTTGAAGACGTTTGCAATCGCAACCTTAGGTTGTAAAGTTAACTCAGTGGAATCGGATCGCTACATCCAAATTATGGAACAAGGTGACTATCAACAAGTTGATTTCAAAGATAAAGCTGATTTATATATTATTAATACATGCGCTGTGACCAACGCTGCGGCCGCTAAGAGCCGGCAGCGAATTGCGCAAGCCCAGCGTTTGAACCCCAAGGCGCAAATTGTCGTGGTTGGCTGTTCCGTGGCAGCAGATTTTGATAACTTGTCAAAATTTAAAAACATCGAAGCTTTTATTTCTCAAGATGAGAAAGCAGACTTTGATCGTATTGTGCTCAAGAAAGAGCTCATGAATACCTTGGCGGCCACCAAACAATCCAAAACGCGGGCGTTTTTAAAGATTCAAGATGGTTGTGAACAGTTTTGTTCCTTTTGTGTGATTCCCATTGCGCGTGGCCCGGAAACATCGGTGCAGCTTGATGAACTCGTAACTACTACCCAGCAGCTCGTGGCAGCGGGGCATCAAGAAATTGTACTAACCGGCATTCATATTGGAAAATACGGGATGAAAGATGAAAGTTCACTGCTTGAACTTTTAAAAGAGCTGGTGTGTATCGATGGCTTGCAGCGGATTCGTATTTCTTCGATTGAAATAACGGAATTGCACGATGACTTATTGGAATTCATGGCGAATGAACCCAAAATAGCGAAACACTTGCACATTCCTTTGCAATCGGGAAGCGATGTGGTCCTTAAAGCCATGAATCGCCCCTACGACATGGCTTATTTCTTTAAGCGGGTTGCGAAAATTCGCACCCTAATGCCAGATATTATGATAAGCAGCGATGTGATTGCCGGTTTTGTCAATGAAAGCGAAGCGCAATTTCAAGAAACAATCGCAAACATCGAGGCGCTTGAATTTGGATTTCTCCATGTCTTCCCGTATTCAAAGCGCAAACAAACCAAGGCGATGCAGATGAAGCATCATTTGCCTGGTGATGTGATTAAAGCACGCACGCAGACTCTGTTGGCAGTTTCCAAAGCGTGCCGCACAAAGTATTACCAATCGTATGTGGATAAAAATGTTTCGGTTTTGTTAGAGCGTCACCATAAGGGTGGTATGTTTGGATACAGTGAGCATTATCTGCCTGTTGTTGTGAAAGATTACAAATGCGATGGCAACCAGTTTGTGGACGTTACCATCACCCACACCACTGACACCATGTGTTATGGTGTGCTTAAATAGGAGCTTTTATGTTACTAAGTGAAATTTTTAAAGATGCCCCTGCGGTTTTAATTAAGAACCTGATGAGTGACTCGCGTAAAAAAACGCAACGTGGTCTGTTTTTTTGTTTGAAAGGCATGACCTTTGATGGGCATAAATTCATCGACCAAGCTATTGAAAATGGGGCAGTTGCGATTGTTTACAGTGATCCGTTGCCTGATAAACAAGAAGGCATCACTTACATTCAAGTTAAAGATGTGTTAGCGACCTTAAATCAAGTCGCAAACACCTTTTATTTGAAACCTTCAAGCCAACTTGATGTGTATGGTGTGACCGGCACCAACGGAAAAAGCACGGTAGCAACCTTAATCCATTATTTCAACTCCCAATTTACAACTTCAGGTTACATTGGGACAATTGGCATTGAAATTGGGGATAAGAAGCAGCCAGCCTTGTTAACGACACCCGATATCATTGATTTACAACGCACCCTAAGTGAGATGGTGAAAGATTCGGTTTCCACCGTCGCCCTTGAAGTATCAAGCATCGGTTTGGAACAACATCGCGTGGATGCGATTGATTTCAATGTCGCTATCTTTACAAATTTGACGCATGATCATTTAGACTATCATGGTACGATGGATAATTATTTTCGTGCCAAAGCAAAACTGTTTGAATTATTGGATACGGAAGGCTTGGCGATTGTCAACCTTGATGATGCTTATGCACAAGGCATCATTGACTATTCAAATGCGCCCGTATGTACCTATGGTATCGAAAGTGAAGCTGATTTTATTATCGATGACATTGAATTGAGTGCCAAAGGTACAAGCTTTTCATTAACCAATCATAAAACTGAAGAAAAAATCACAATTGAAACCAACTTAGTGGCGCAGTTTAATGTGATGAATTTGACGGCTGCTTTGCTGGCTGTCTCACAATATAAAAACGTACCGCTTTCGTATTTGGCACAATTTTGTCAAAGCATCCCGCAAATTGAAGGTCGCATGGAAATCATCGATGCGGGGCAAGATTTCACAACCATTGTCGACTATGCTCATACACCGGATGGTTTTATTCAATGTTTTGAATACGCTAAATCAATTACACCTGGAGACAACCGTATTATTTGTGTGTTTGGCAGTGCGGGCAAACGTGACACAAAGAAACGAATTGTCTTAGGTGAAATTGCGGATCTATACTGCGATGTTATTATTTTGACAGAAGAAGATCCCCGCGATGAAGATGTCATGGAAATTAGCAACCAAATTAAAGCAGGTATCAAAGAAGCCAATTACATCATCATTGAAGATCGTATCAGTGCGATTGAACAAGCCATTATGA
>LSQX01205939.1_pt2 | contig 26239 bp, 13 predicted proteins | sample 654561 | NCBI WGS metagenome assembly LSQX01 (sample SAMN04489861, study PRJNA283612) | anaerobic digester metagenome | isolation source: 4 biogas reactors fed with cattle manure at either 37C or 55C with and... | place: Denmark: Kongens Lyngby | collected 2014 | reverse complement strand
CAAACTTATCGCAGAAACCTACTCGACTGGCTAGAAAAAATATCGCGGTGGGGGGAAAGATTTGAGGATTGAGTTTTGCGGCTCGCGCCAGCATGCTGAAGCCATGAAAACCAAAATCATGTTTTCGGCTCTGCTCCTGCTGTCAACGCTGATGTTCCTGGCTCCGCCAACGGCTCCCGCCGTGGAACCCGCAGCCACAACGGCCCCGGTGTACATCATCCCCATTCACGGCCAAATTGAAGGCGCGCTCCTCTACGTCATCCGTCGGGGGATAGCCGAAGCCGAACGCCAAAACGCGGCGGCCATCATTCTGCCCATGGATACGCCGGGCGGAACCCTGAACGCGGCCAGCGACATCGTGCGCGCCATTCAGGCGTCCAAGTTGCCGGTCTATACGTTTGTCGAAAAGGACGCCTTCTCCGCCGGAGCGATTATCGCGCTGGCCACTCGCGGCATCTATATGGCGCCAGGCTCCGTCATCGGCGACGCCCTGCCCATCATGATGACGCCCTTTGGCGGCGTGCAGGAAATGCCGGAGGCCATGGAGGAGAAAGCCGTCTCCGCCGTATCCGCGCTCGTCCGTTCCGCCGCGCAGGAAGCAGGCCACAACCCCGAACTGGCCGAAAGCATGGTGCGCCGCGAAACCGAATTCAAGGTCGGCGATGACGTCATTTGTCCGGCGGGTCGGCTGCTGACGCTGACGGCGGAAGAAGCATCGCGGCCGGGCCCCGATGAAAAACCGTTGCTCGCCGCCGGCACGCCCAAAACTTTGGATGACCTCCTCGAACTGCTCGACCTGAAAAATCATCCGCAAGTGACGATGCAAATTACCTCGGCTGAAAAAGTGGCTCGGTGGATTGCCGCCGCCGCGCCGATTCTACTGATGCTCGGTCTGCTCGGCATCTGGGTTGAAATCAAAACGCCCGGCTTTGGCCTGCCGGGGTTGTTGGGAATCGCCTGTCTGGCCCTCTTCTTCTGGGGCCACCATATTGCCGGACTGGCCGGCATGGAAGACCTGATCATCCTCATGATCGGCGTAATTCTGTTGCTGATTGAAATCTTTTTAATCCCGGGCTTTGGCATCACCGGCGTGGCGGGGGTGGTGCTCATTTTATTTGCTTTGGTCGGCGCAATGGTGCGCGTGGTTCCCGGCGGCGTGGGAGGCTTTGGACTCCCCTCTTGGCCGGACCTGCAGGCCGCCATTTTCAAAACCGGCCTGGCTCTGGTCGGCACGGGCATCGGGGCGATAATCTTGGGCAAATTTCTCCCGCGCAGCCATTTATTTGGCCGCCTGACCCTGCAAACCGAACAAACCGCCGCAACCGGCTATACCGCCGCACCCGACACCGCCGATTTAATCGGCCAAACCGGCGTCGCGCTCACCCCGTTGCGCCCCGGTGGCGTCGCCCGCATTCAAGACCAACGCCGGGACGTCATCACCTCCGGCGAATTTTTGGATTCCGGCACGCCGTTGGAAGTCATCGAAGCCCAGGGCAACCGCATTCTCGTCCGGCAAGTCGCCCCCTCCAATTCCCCACCCGCGGAACACGCAAAAAACTGAGTTGCGTTCGAGGGGCGCAAAAGAGTATGGTGTCGGACAAGTTGTAAGTTGCGGCGAAAGCCGCGAGGCAATACTGAAGGAGTAGCCATGATGAGTCTGCGTAAGCTGGTGTGGGTGGCCGTTACCTTGGTTGTGACGGCGGGCGTGGTTTCAGCCGATCCAATGCGAACGGTTTTCACCAAGGAAAACAAATTCCCGGGCGTTTGGGGCACCGAAGTTTCTATCGGCAGCGGTGGCACCTATTACGACGACGACGACAACAGTTTCAACGATGTTGACACCTTTCAGATTACGCCAGCCGTGCGTTTTGGCGTGACCGAGCGCTTGGCTCTGAGCGCAAAAGTTCCCTATGTGGGATATTCTTCCGGCAATGTTGAAGATGAGGGCCTCGGCGATATCGCCCTTGGCTTGGACTTCCTCTTCTTCGAGGATATTTTTGAATATGCTTGGATTCTCCCCCACGCTGAAGTGGCGTTCGCCACCGGCGATGAAGACAAGTTTTTGGGCAACGGCAAAACACGGACAACCGCCGGTGTTTCCGTCGGCACCACTGTGAACGATGTCGTCCATTTTGCCGCTGATGTCCGCTTCACCTCCAATGGCGCGCGGACCGTGTCGCTGGCTTCCGATGACTATGATGACGTCGTAACCGGCGCGCTTTCCATTGTCTGGGACTTGGATGAACGCGCCAGCCTTCTGGGTGAAGCTCAGGTCTCCGACTTTTCCACGGACCCCGACAAGAGCAACTCCTTCCGCGGACACGTCGGCCTCTCGTACAAGATTAACAAATACGTCAGCTTCATGGGCTATGGCGGCGGCTCTTCCGGCCTGAACGAAGACTTCTACAGCATGGGCCGCGTCGTTGTTTCGTTCTAACGTCGCAAGACATCCCGTTGAGGAACCGGCTGGGCAACCAGCCGGTTCTTTTGCAATTCGGAAGCAAACCAGCTACATTGACCCCGTCATGATGGAATCTCAACTTTCCAATATCAGCCACCGCTTCCCCGCCAACTGGGATGCCAGCCAAAAGGCTCGTGCACAAACCATCTTCTTTCAGAAGCTGGCGCTGGAAGCCCATCGCTTCTACGCCGGCAAAATCCAAATCATCCCGCGAGCCCCCCTCCCCGACCAGTCGTGGCTCAACGTGTGGTACACCCCCGGAGTTTCATCCGTTTCCACCGGCATCCGCGACCGCCAGGAACTGTCCTACGATTTGTCCTGGCGCGGCAACGTCGTGGCCGTAGCCACGGACTCCACGCGCGTGCTCGGCGATGGCAACGTCACGCCGCCGGGCGGCCTCGGCGTCATGGAAGGCAAAGCCTACCTCATGAAAATTCTCGGCGGCGTGGATGCCGTGCCCATCTGCCTCGACAGTCGAAATGCCGCCGGCGAACATGACCCGGATATTCTGGTGGATGCCCTCCGACGCCTCGCGCCCTCATTCGGCGCCATCAATCTGGAAGATATCAGCCAGCCCAACTGCTACCACGTGCTCGACAGCTTGCGCGCCGATTGCGCCATCCCCGTTTGGCACGACGATGCCCAGGGAACCGGCTGCGTCACCTTGGCGGCGGTTTTCAACGCCCTGAAAATGGTTGGCAAAGAACTGCCCGCCTGCCGCATCGTTCTCAACGGAGCCGGCGCCTCGAATACCACCATCGCGCGCCTGCTGATGCTGGCGGGCGCGGACCCGGCACGAATGGTTTTATTGGATTCTCGCGGCGGCCTGCATAGGGGCCGCGACGACATCGCCGCTGACTCGCGCCATGCGCGCAAATGGGAACTCTGCCAAACCACAAATCCCGACCGCATCCGCGACCTCCCCGGCGCACTCACCCATGCAGACCTCTTGATTTCTCTCTCACGCCCCGGCCCCGGAATGATTCAACCCGAATGGATCCGCGCCATGGCCCCGCAACCCATCGTCTTTGCCTGCGCCAATCCCACCCCGGAAATCTACCCGCACGAAGCGCATCAGGCCGGCGCCGCAATCGTTGCCACCGGACGCGGAGACTTCCCCAATCAGGTCAACAACTCGCTGGGATTCCCCGGCATTCTCAAGGGAACCCTCCTGGTGCGCGCGCGCCAAATCACCGACACCATGGCGCTCGCGGCCGCCCGCGCCATTGCCGCGTTTGCCGAACGTCAGGGCTTGTCCCCCGAACGCATCATGCCGACCATGGACGATCAGGACGTCTTCGCGGAAACCGCCGCCGCCGTTGCCGCGCAAGCCGTGGCGGATGGCGTGGCGCAACGCCCGCTCGCCCCCGACGTGGTGTTGCAAATGGCGCGCAAAGATATTGCCGAGGCCCAACGCACGCTTCAGTTGCTCATGACTTCCGGCCTGATCCCGCCCCCCCCGGACACCATGATTCAGGCATGTCTGGATGCCACGATTGCGGCCGTCGAGTCGTGATGCCCGCCGCCGCCCGCCCGCTCAACGAGGCAGCATCGCAACCGCCAGCGTATAAGCGCCATCCAAAATGGTGCGCGCCCAGATTCGCGCGCCCGTAGCCGGCTCCAGTTGATACGCCACCGGCTCCAAAGCCGTTCGACGCTGAATCTTCCCATCGGCCCAGCCGCACCCCAACGCCTTCATCAAGGCTTCCTTTTGGCTCCATAACATAAAAAAGGTGCGCCGCCCGCCTTCCGCCACGCATGCCTGCTCGCTGGCCGAAAAAACACGCTGCGCCAGCCGCTCGCAATCGGCCGGGCGCCGGGTGCTCTCCAAATCCACGCCCACATCCGCATCGCGCGCCAGAACCGCCACCGCATATTGCCCCGCATGAGACAAATTGAATCCCCACTCCGCCGCGCCACCGGCCAGAATCGGCTTGCCATTGCTACCCGACAAAAACTCCACGCGGGTCAACTGCACCTGCTGCGGCAACCAGCCATACTTCAACCATTCAGAAGCCCCCGCCCGCGCCTGCGCCATCGGGTCCGCAAAACGCACCAATCGCTCGCACGCCGCCACCGGCAGATAATCCGGCCAGTGGATTTCCCCAACCTCCACAGCCACCAACCGAAATGGCTCGCCCGGCCGCGCCCATTCTTGAACAACGATATCCGACATTCCGACCTCTCCCCCATCCTGCCAAATTTCGCCCTCCGGATAAATCTATTTGTCATTCCGCAGATTGTGCGGCATGGTAATATCCGTTGCTGATATGCGCAGTAAGCTGGTCATCCTTACGGTTGCCTTGGTCGTTGCCCTTTTGCTGGGCGCCTGCACGTTGCTATTCCACGATCTCGAGCCACAGGACGGCATCATTCGCGGGCGTTATGTCACCATCGAAACCACCGCCTACTGCGCCTGCGGCATCTGCTGCGACTGGAAATACAATTTGCTTCACCAGCCCGTTCACTCCAAAGGACGCCACGCCGGCAAGCCCAAAGCCGTCGGCATCACGGCCAGCGGCACAAAAGCCAAACCGGGCACCCTGGCCGCCGACACCCGTTATTATCCCTTCGGCACGGTATTTTATATCCCCGGCTACGGCTACGGCGTTGTTGAAGACCGCGGCGGCGACATCAAAGGGCGTCACCGGCTCGACTTGTACCACAACACCCATCAGGAAGCCCGCCGCTGGGGCCGCAAAAAAGTGCAAGCCGTCGTCTTCCCGCCCGGCACCCCCGCCGTCCCCAAAAACGCGCCCCCGCCCCGCTAATCGCACAACTCCCCCGTCACCGGACACATAAAAAGCGCCGCGAAAACTCGCGGCGCTTGCAATAACTTTTTTTGTGCAATCTGCTCAGGTGCGCGTTCCCGTTCCCCCGGGCTCTCGCGTCGTCTCCTCCACCGCTTCCTCCGCCGGAGCGGTAGCAATAGGCACCGCAACGGTCTGGCCATTGATATTGCCGGTTTTGCCTCCGGCTTCAATCCACGTGCCGTCCATTCTGCGACCGGTGAAAACGCCCGCCGCGACTGTGCCCTCCAAGGTGCCGACGATGCGCACTTGCATGCCGGCCTGGCTCGTGCCAGAGCATTCGAAATTGGCCACAATCATATCTCCATCGTCCGGCAGGGGGCTTTCCTGATAGGTATATTTGGCCATCCGGCCATCGTTGCGAACCTCATCCTCGCCCACTTGCGGAATATCCGTATTTTGCAATCCGGCGGCGGATCGCATCTGCTTGATGCGGCCCGGATAAACCGCGCCATTATTATCGGTGATTGTCAAGTTCTGCCCCTGATGATTGACGACAAATGAATAGATGGCCCTTCCGGTGGATCCAGGCACAGCGCCACCGCCGGCGCTTCCCTCGTTGGAGACCAGTTGGCTGTAATCGGCATACACTCTGCCAGACCCTGGAGCAAGCGGCGCGCCCGTAAACGTCCAAGCCCCCGAACTGTAGCTGATGGTGCCACTGCCAGCCGGCCCGGTCAACACGCCGTTGCCATTATCAGCCGCGGAAAAATATCCAAAGTCAACCACAACACTGCCGGGCTTGACGGGCGTTTTGCGCAGGACCCCGTTATAGGCCGTTTGGTTCAGAGATACAGTCCCCTGTGCCTCGCGCAAAACATTCACCGTATTGGTGCTGCCGGGCACGGAAGGCGTGGTCGTATAGTCAGAAACCAATATCCCGCCAGCGGCGCTGCGATAGGTGCCGCTGAAGTTGACCCAGTTGAAAGCGGAGCTCCAGCTTTCCGCGTCATCCCCGGTATTCCATTCACAACCGACGAGGCCAACCGCCAGCGCCGTCATCAAAATGCTCAACCAAACCAATCGTTTCATTTCGCGCGTTCTCCTTCTGCGAGGCCGTTATTAGGACTCAACATAAACCATTCCGTTTGCCAAGGTCAACACCATTTGGCCGGATTGCGCCGCGCAATCCGGCCATCCACCTCTTACTTACTCACAATGCGGACGAACAAGCGACCATCCGCATTCGGATCGGGAACCGTATCGGTAAAGATCTGGCCCACGTCCGCAAGAACCAGCATGCGCTGAACCCCTGAGGGCGTCCAGATGCCTGTTTGCATGTCATCATTGGTTTCCAGCTCAATAACCGCTGGCGCACCCGTCATGGAGACAACCCGATACGTCACCTGGGCTGTATCCCCCATGCGCACAACTTCGATGATTTCCGTTTGGGCCGTCGCCCCGGGAGTCGGGTAATCATTCGGGTCGAGCGGATCGGTTCCATAGGCGATTTCAAGGCTGTCGCTGAACGTATCGCCATCGGTATCCCACTTCGTGGGGTCCGTGCCGTGCGTGAGGACTTCCTCGCCATCCGACAATCCGTCGCCATCCGTATCAGGATCGGTCGGGTCGGAGCCGTAAACATGGACTTCCTCGCCATCCAACAGACCATCGCCATCCGTATCCGGATTATTCGGGTTTGTCCCATGGACATACTCTTCCAGATTATTCAGCCCGTCGCTATCCGCATCCAGAGCCGCATCATTCGGGTCCAGCGGGTCCAGCCCGTTCACGACCTCCCACCCGTCCGGCATCCCATCGCCATCCGTATCGCTGCGATTGGGATCAGTTCCCAACTGGTACTCTTCGAGACTGGTCAGACCATCGCCATCAGGGTCCAGAGCCGCATCATTCGGATCCAGCGGATTCAACCCGTGCGCGACTTCCCAGACGTCCGGCATTCCATCTCCATCGGTATCCGCCTTTCTGGGGTCTGTGCCATTGCGGTATTCCTCCAGATTGCTCAGGCCATCGTTATCGGCATCCAGAGCCGCATCACTCGGGTCCAGCGGGTCAAAGCCATTCTCGACTTCCCATCCGTCCGGCATGCCGTCGCCATCGCTGTCCGGATTGAGCGGATCCGTTCCCGCCGCGATTTCCGCGCCATCGGACAAACCGTCGAAGTCGGTGTCCCAGAGGAACGGATTCGTTCCATGGACATCCACTTCCTGCGCGTCCGTCAGGCCATCGCCATCGGTATCCCGCGTGGAGGGCGCACGCGCAAGGCCGTCATAGATAACGACATCCTGCCCCAGAATCGTGCCACGGTCGGAAATGGCAATCTTCTTGGCCAGATAGGAAGCGCTGTAGGGCGTAACGGTCTCACCGTCCAGTCCTGCCTTCACAATGCCCCACGGCTCGTTCGCCGAGAGACGTCCGTCGCCATTCGTGTCCACCACGGCCATCACGGTATAGGTGCCCTTCCGCAAGCCAAGAATATGATAGTTGCCATCGGCATCCACCAGAGATTGGCCGACGGGCGCGCCGCTGAACCCGGTGCTGTCGAAAGCCAGCACACGAATCGTTCCCGGCCTGGACCCCGCATAGAGGACATGTCCCGCGATGGAACCGGCGCCCAGCGGGCCTTCGGTTACGCGAATCGTAATGTCATTCGTGATTGCCGCCGACGTTTGGACCGGCGTGCGCGATTGGATAATCAGCTTGTAATCACCATTCGGAACATCCGTTCCCGCCAGCCATGTCAAGGGGATATTCGCCACACCATCAATGGAGCCGGCATGCGCCACATAGTGCGTTTCCGTGCGGTTGATGCCATTGCCGGAAAGGGTGACCAGCAACTCTGGCACATTATCCGCGATGTTCTCGGCGGAATGCTGCTCCAGCATGACGTTAATCGTGTTCTTCTGATAGGTCAGCGTCGCCGGCACAGGGGCCAGCAATTGCGGAGTTTTCAGCGCATCTGTCGTATAGTACACACGATTGGAGCCGAGCACAAAGCGGTTGGAATTTACGTCCTGCGATTGCATGCCGGAGACGTACCATTGGTAATCACCCTGGAGCGGCGCAATGCCCGCCTGAATCAAATCCATTTCAGTTACAAAGGGCCGGGTGAAGGACTCACGATCCCGGTAGGCCGCATACACAACCCGCTCGCCCGTCGAAGAGAAGGTCTTCAAATAAACCGCGTAGCTGGTTTGTTGGACACGGTCCAGATAGGTATCAATAACCGCCAAATCCTGAACCCAGGAGAAGCGGACATATCCAGCCGGCTTGTCCATCAAGGTAATCGCCACCTGATGACTGCCGAACTGCAGATTCTCGCGGCCATTCCCTTTTTCGCCATAGCTGAAGCCCATCCACTCCGGAGCGTTCCAGACGCCATCGCCGTTTTCGTCAATGAACGCCATGAAGATATTGTCCCCTTGGCGCAAGTGCCCAGTATCCCACCGCTCCGTGGTGAACGACTGGCCATTTTCGAAAAAGCCATCAAATGGCACTGCCAACTGCGCATCCGGCTTGGCCATGCGGAGGTCCGAAAAAGCTTGAACAATCAGGAGGTTCTTCTTGGTACCCACCAGCCGGCCATCATCAGAAACCAAAAAGCCAGAGTGGAGGAATACCGAAGGCGAACCGTAGAAGGTGAACGTGATTTCTGGAATGGGGAACGATTCCCCATCATCGGGCCGCGTCCGCTCAACCAGCGTCTTGGCCAGAACTTCCACAGACGTCCCCAAACCAGACGATGGCTCATTGGTACTACTATACCAATTCCAATACCACTCGTACCAATTCCAATACCACTCGCGAGTGATGGATAGGTCATAATCCCATCCGGTACCCAGATATTCGGAGTAATTGTCCCAGCCATCGCCATCCGGATCGCCGTTGGCGTCGTTAATCAGGCTGCTCAACACGGAGGGGAATTTAGCCTCCCACACATCATCTATCTGATCCCCATCCATCAGGAACTCACCGGCCGTAACGGATTGGCCCAAGCTGTTGGTCAGTGGCCGGAAGCAGTCCGCCACTCCATCCCCCAGCGTGTCCCAGTTGTTGGGATTGGTGCCCGCCAGGTATTCTGCCAGATTGGACAAGCCGTCGCCATCCGCATCATAGTGAGCATCCGCCGGGTCGGCCGGGTCCAGACCATGCAACTGCTCCCACCAATCCGGCATGCCATCGCCGTCCGAGTCGAGGATATCAATGCCCCCGCCATCATCTGTGAAGGCCACTCCGCCGGTCAACAGCCCGGCAAAGCTGAGGTCATTGCGTTGCATCATGTTTTCAACGGTTTCCCCGCCATCGCTGGTCGGGAAATAGCCAACCAGTGTTCGATCATACGCGCGCAACGAATCCGTTTCCAAACCAGTCGGTTTGACCCCCTTGCGGATTTCATCCCCAAAGGTCACCGGATACAAACGATACCGCAGGTTGTCGTTGGCCTCGTCCGGTATAAAGGGCAGTTCATAGACCCCATCAAAGGTGACATAGCTGACGAGGTCCACATGCTCCTCGCCATCATCAATGGCCAACTCCGGCAATGGGGTGATGACGGCCCGTCCCTTGGCAATATCCTTGGGAGTCAGGCCATATCGCATCTGCTGCCGGATTTCCTCTTGAGTCTTATCCATGTTCCAGACCATCGCCTCATCAATTTCGGCCTGGAGGGTCATATCGCCCACTCGGATGTCGGACTTGCTGTTGCCATATTGCCAGTAGAAGGCTTCAAAGCTCACGCCATCGCGCAGCATGAAGGTGTGATAGGTTCCGGTTTCCGCGTCCAATTCACCATCAATGTACAGGCGCACGCCGACACTATCCCCCACCGCGGCCAGATGGTGCCACTGACCATCGCGAATGTCCGCTTCGGAAATCAGGTCATGATAGGCCAATTCCTCGGTAATCTTCAGCTCTTTCAAGACCTTTCGTTTCACCGTATTGGTGCCCTCACCCGTGCTGACGTCCCGGTCTTCATATTCGGGGGTAATGACTTGCAACTGGCCTTCCCAATGAACCGTGGGGAAACCCTTCTCTGAAATCACCAGCGCTTCGGAATCGCGCAAGTCGGTTCCATTGATGAGAACTTGGCGTTTAAGCAACGTGCCACCCGGAGCGCCGATGTCCATGCGCACCCACGCTTCGAGCGTGAACTTATGCGTTTGCCGTCCATAAACATAAGGCAGTGGATTGTACTCATCCGGATAAATCCGCGTCGTCCAATGCTTGTAGTTATAGCCGTCTTCAACGGACTCCGTCGGCCGTCCGACATAGCTGACATTGTTGTAAAACACATTTTCCAACTGATACGCGGTGAAGACCAGCGCCTTGCGGTAGTCTTGGAAAATCTCTCCGGCGGTGCGCTCGGTATTCCAAATGCGCGCCTCCTTCAAGAGGCCCTTGAAGCCCGTGGAGCCCAGATAGACCCGTCCCGCATCAGCGGCGACCGGTTCCGCGCCCGTGGCGGCTCCCCGCACCTGTTCGACACCGTTCACGTAGAGAATCAAGCGGCGCTCTTCCTGGCTGAAGCTCAAGGCCAGATGGGTCCACTCATCCCGTGGAATCTCGGCATTGCCGGTATCCACGGTAAAGGCGATATGGCCGGCATCCTGACGGTCAAATCCGCCAAACGCGGTCAGCGCGCCATTGTCCGCCACCTTCAAGGCCAGCAGATAGTTGTTCGCGCCACTCGGGATGGTGGTTCGGCGCAGGAGGGCGTATGTGCCCTCGCTGGTCATCGCGGCGTCTGGCTTCACCCAGACTTCAGCCGTGAAGTTGCTCGCGGCATACAGAGCGGTTTGGATGCCATCCAACTGCTCCGTGAAATCCACTTCGCCGGTGCCATCGAACACCAAGGCGCGAGACACATAGGGCGACTCCGAACGCAACTCGAGAGTTCCCGTGGTGCGCTCATCCACATCGCTCAGCCCGTCGTCATCGCTGTCGAGAGCCAGCGGCGGCCACGGAGACGCGACAAACTGGGCATCGCCCTGCAGGGTCGCGGCGTGTTGCCAATCGCTCATCCAATCGTTGCGATAGTAGCTGTTCTCCGCAGTCATGCCGCCATCGTCGAAGTTAAAGAGACGCTTCGGCGCGCGGTTGCTGTCCAAATCAGCGCTCGGATTGGCTTCCGGCAGGAGCACCCCGCGATTGTCCTGAATATCCGCGGAACCCTTGGCATAGTCCCAGACGCGGACGGCATCCAGTTCGCCCACCAGTCCTTCGCCCATGACCGTTCGGAAGACGCCATTGGGGGTGAAATTCGGCACACGGGCCGGGGCGGTTTTCACGCGCTTGCCATTCACGAACAGGCGCACCTGAAGGGTTGCCACATCACGCACGGCGGCGACGTGCGCCCACCGGTTGGCCGGCAGCGCCTTCAACGCGTCCACGCGCACGGTTTGCAACCCGCCCTGAGCGTCCCGGAACGCATAAGAGACGTACGGCACGCCACTGCTCAAGCCCAGCTCATAATCCACCCAGCGCATGCCGGACGCCGCATGTTTTTCGCCACGGCTAATCAGGATGGCATCGCCAAACACGCCGGTGCCAATGGGCTTGACCCACGTTTCAACGGTCCAGGAAAGGCCGCTGTCTTCCGGCAGCTCCTGATTGACAACCAGCGAGCCGCTGCCGCTGAATCGCATGGCGCGGGCGACTTCCGGGTCCCGGGAATTCAAGGGATCGTGTCCGGTGGCGACTTCATCGCCGTCGTTCATTCCGTCGTCATCGGTATCCGCACGTCCGGGGTGCGTCCCCAACTGCTGCTCTTCGCCGTTGCTCAGGCCGTCACCGTCGGAGTCCAGATAGAAATCCCCAACATCATTGCGGAGCGTGTCGGGATCAAACGGATTGGTTCCCGCCAGATATTCGTAGTAGTTGGTCAGTCCGTCCCCATCCGGATCGCCGTCCGCGCCGTCATCTCCGGAAGCGGCATAGGGGTCCAGACCCACGGCGATTTCCCACCAATCCGGCATCCCGTCGCCGTCGCTGTCAATGAACTGACGAACCGCTTCCTCTTCATCAAAGACCGCGTGAATCAAAGCGGCGGCATGACGCCAGGCCGGCCGGCTATTCCAGTCACGACGCTTGGTGAAGTCTTCGGCGCTGACACCGCCATCGTCGAATCTCAGGTCCAGAATCGGGCTTCCGCCAGCGCCCACAACCTTGGACAAACTGAATTGCCCGCCGGTGACAACCTTGTCCTTCAAGGCATCCGTTTTATTCACTGCCCGCAGGATTTGGGCGCGCAAATCGCTCATCTCCAGCGTCGGGTCCAGCGCCAGCGCCAGCGCCGCGCCGCCGGACACAAACGGTGTCGCCATGGAAGTGCCGTCATAACGCTCATAGGTGTTGCTCGGCGTGGTGCTGAGGATGCTGGCGCCCGGAGCGGCCAGGTCCACGGACAGATTCCCGTAGTTCGAGAAGTCCGCCAGATTCCCGCTGCTCTCCAAGGCCGCGACGGAAATGATGTTCGGCAAATCATAATCCGAAGGATAGTTGTGATACAGACCACTGGAATCATCATTGTCCCGCCCGTTATTGCCGGCGGCCGCGATGACCAGATGGCCGTTGTCTCCGGCAAGTTTGATGGTGTCATACAACGCCTGACTATAGGCGCGCGACCCCCAACTGTTATTGCTGATTCTGGCCCCATTCCGCCAGGCATATTCAATCGCCAGAATGGCGTCAGAGGTCAGGCCCATTCCCCACTGGCCGAGGAAGCTCAACGGCATGATGCGCACTTTCCAGTTCACGCCGGCCACACCAACGCCGTTATCGCCGACCGCGCCGATAATCCCGGCGCAGTGCGTGCCGTGGCCATTGCGGTCCATCGGGTCCGTCGGGTCAAAGTTGGGACCGTCCAAAATACTATCCACCCAGCTAAAGTTCCAGCCCCGATAATCATCCACATAGCCGTTGCCGTCATCATCAATTCCGTTGCCCGGAATTTCGCGGGTATTCACCCACATGTTGTCGGCCAGGTCTTCATGCAGATAGTCCACGCCCGTATCAATGACCGCGACAATAATCTCGCGGGAGCCCGTGGTGATGTCCCACGCCTCCTGCGCCAGAATGGAGCCCGCCACATTGTTGTCATATGCCCATTGTTCGGCGAAGCGAGGATCGTTCGCCTTGCGCTGAGTGCGAACAATGTAGTCCGGTTCCGCATAACGGATGTTCGGATCGGCCCGGAGAGCTGTCAGCGCCTCCGTCATGGTCATGTTCGGCGGCAGAGCCAGCCGTTTAACCGGCACAACGGAATAGGTGCGGTCCACGGTAATGTCCAGTTCGCCCAGCGTGGCCGGTATGACGTCGTCATCCTTGTAGCGCACCAGAACAAACCCATTGGTATGCTCGTAGGAAAGCGCCTCCGGTATCGGCAGTTGCCGCACAACCGGCTTGTCAGTCGCGCTGTCCAGCGTATTCAAGCCGGCCGCGAGAATCTTGGTGTATTCGGCCCGAACGTCGTTCTGGCCGATGGCGCCGCCCAACACCTGGACTTCATCCATCCATCCGGAGAATCCCGCGTCCATCACATTGGCGGAAATTTGTTCGCGGGCGCCAATCCGCAAGTTGCCTTTCACGACTTTATCCGGGTCAAAATCAAAGCCGCCCGGCGCCCAGGCCTCTTCATCATAGGCGACCAATTCGCCGTTCACGTACAGGCTCATGGTGTGAGCCTGCACATCGTAGATGCCGGCAAGATAGGACCATTCGTCCGCGGCAATCCAGCCACTGCCCAAGCGACCGGGAGACGTTTCCGGCGCGAGTACCTTGGTTTCCTTCGCCCACAAGGTGTTATCCGGCGAGACCAGCCCGTCTTCATCGGTGGCCAAACCGACATGCCGCACATAAGGAGCGAACAGGCCATTGCCTTGGGCTTCCAGACCCAGTTCATAGTGAACCAGCCAGTTCGTGCCGGTATAGGTCTTGCTGGAGGCCGGAACCGTTCGCACAATCAAAACGCTGTCATCCTCGCTGTATTCGGGCTTCACCCAGGCCAACAGTCCCCACGACTGGCGATGGTGCCGCTTCTGGTTTTCAACGGTCAACATGGCATGGCCGTCGAAGTACATGGACCGTGCTTTGGGCGGGTCCAGAGAGTTCACCGGACTGGTCATGCCGGTGATGACGGTGCCAATGGCTTCTTCGTAATCGGTCAGGCCGTCATCGTCGGTATCCACCATATCCAGACGAGTGCCGGAAATGTTCTGCTCATAAATGTTGGGCAGACCATCCCCGTCAAAGTCCTCATCGCCATCCAGAATGCCATTCCCGTTGGTGTCTGGATTCCGCGGGTCATACCCCAGCAAATACTCATTCAAATTGCTCAGGCCGTCGGCATCCGGATCGCCGTTGGCTCCGTTCTCCCCGATCGGATCGAACGGATCAAGCCCATGCGCGATTTCCCAGTCATCGGGAAGTCCGTCGCCATCGCTGTCGCGCGTCGAAGCCGACGTGCCATCCAGCAGACGGAGCTGCCCATAGCCTTGAATTTGCGCCGCCAGGAGCCATTGGTTGTTCCAGTCCTTTCGTGTCGTGTAATCTTCCACAGAAGGAAGCGCGCCCCACCGCGACCAGATGCCGAAGCCGTCGCGCCGATAAGCAAAACCTTCATTCCGCACCAGCAGATAAAGCGTCTCGCCTGGGAAATCTCCCGCGTCCGAAAGCGTCACCATCGCCGTGCCATCCCACACCTGAATCTTGTCCCCCACCAGGAAGCGGTCTTCCGGCAGCAAGACATCTTTCGCATATCCGCCATTGCCGTCCATGATATAGAGGCCGAAGTCCGTCGCATCGGTGACAATATACTTCGCTCCGGTATAAGCATCCGACGGCAGGGAGAGCACATCCGGCACCACATTCGCGTCACCCGCCAGACGGGCGCGCACGGGGTCCAGCCAATAGAGCGAACGTCCCCAGGCCATCCAGTCGCCGCCCACAAAGCGGTAATACTTATTCCGGCTGGCCCACCAGGCGAAATCGTCCGCCGCGGCGGCGCCACCGTACACGGCGCCCTCGCAGAATACGGGGTCTCCCCAAGGGGTCACGAAAGGTGCGCCACTGTCCATCACGACGATGTCGCCGCCGCCATCCAGCCAGCTCGCGCCATCCACCTTAAGCTCGTCAACCGGTTCCGCGTTGTAATCCACCCCGCGCAGGATGCTCACGGTGTCCGCGGCCACCCAGTCGGCGCCGTCATACTGCAAGCGGGCGGCATTCGCCTCATTCAGCAGAATATCGCCAACTTGCGGCTCCGTGAACAGCCACATCGTCGTGCCGAACTGGGCAATCCAATTTTCGCGGCCCGACCAGTCGCCGATAGCCGGCGCGCCAATCAGGTAGCGCTGGCCACTCACCGGGTTCGGCGGAGGCGCGGCCAGCCGACCCAGAACCGAGGCCTTGACCTGTTGCGCCGGCCAGCCCCCGTCATCCAGCGTGAAGAGCGCCAGCAGATTGGCTTCCTCCTGCACATCCCGCACATCCGCATCCTTGAAGGCGCTGATTTCGGCGGGCGTGCGCACATCCGACCACACCCGGATGTCATCCATAAAGCCCTTGAAGTTTTCGCCGGCGCGAACAAAGGAGCGCGCGCCACGCCCGCCGACCGGCGGACTTTGGTACGGCATCTTGCTGGAACCCAGCTTCAGCCCGTCCATGTACAGCGTCAACTCCTTGGAAACGGCATCATACGTCGCGGCCAGATGGGTCAGCCCAACGCTCGGATACGGGTCTTCCGGATTGCCAACCGGCAACCGTTGTCCCGGATAGATGACCGGCGATCCGGTCACGGCCACCGGGACGCCCTCGCCGTCGTCGTTCACGGCAGTGTAACGCGCTTCGGGGGTCAAGTAGTCACCCTCGCGCACCACGCGCAATTCATAATTGGCCACCATTTGACCATCCACGGTGTCTTGCAGCGCGCGGCGCAGAATGGTCGCGCCCTGGCCATCGGCCAGCGACTCCACATCGCTGGGCAATACTTTGGCTTCAATCGTCCAACTGGACAAACGCAGGCTGGAGCGATCATCCAGCGTCAGGAATGAACCCGCGTTGCCATCCAGGTACAACACAATGTTCTTGTTCGGACTCATGGAATTCACGGTCATGGTGCCGGTGGCCTGTTCAACGCCATCGGCGAAACCATCGTCATCCGTATCCGCCAAATCGGGGCGACTGCCCAACTGGATTTCCAGCAGATTGTTCAGACCATCCCGGTCAAAATCCTCCTGGCCGTCCGGACGCCCGGAGCCGTAGGTCATCGGATAGCGCGGATTCAGGCGCGCCCAGTACTCATACAAGTTGCTCAGTCCGTCGCCATCCATGTCGCGACTGGCATCGGATTCCGTGCTCATCACCGGGGTGCCGCCACTCGCCACACGGGAAATCGGGCTGCCGTCCTTGGCGACGTACCAACGCTCGCCCACCGACATAAAGCCGGAAATATTCATCACGCGAACTTCCCAGTTGGTGGTTGTTTCGTAAACCACGTTGTACTCGTTGGATGAGACAATCACCGTTTCATAATCGCCAATGATGACATGAAGCGGGTCCACCCCATATTCATTCAGACCAGTCGCCACGCGCGCGGCCGTGCTGTTGGTCCATGTCGCGCCATAGTCCGCGCTGGCGCTGAAGGACAAGTCGTTGACCCAGTCAATGATGAGATACTCGCTGGCCCCCCACGCGGGGTCGTAGAGGCCACCCACGGCCGGAACGCCCAGTTGCGAGTGTTCGGGCGTGTTCCACATGAACGGATTCAACTCGTGCATGATTTCCCAGGCATCCGGCAAACCATCGCCATCGCTGTCAAATGCGCCGCGAGCGGCATCCACCATGCCGGCGACCGGAGCCGGATTGTTGGCATCAAATACAAACGTGGAACCAGCCCCCAGAATGGTGTCGCTGGCCAGACCGAACGCCGTGTCCGGATAGAGGTATTCCTGTTCCGGATAGTCCAGCACACCGGCCGTGTGCGGATAGGCATAGCCCAGGAGGCTGGACTTGGCGCGACGGGTGGAATCCACCGCCATCGTGCCGCCATCATCAAATGTATAATACGCCAACAGCGTATTGGGCACCACCGTGGTATAAACATCCGCGGAACAAGCCTGCACCGGGTCCACCAGTCGGCCCCGGTTGTCGCCAATCTGCGTGAAACTGCGCGGCTCGCCCCAAATGCGGATTTCATCCACCCGCAACCGGTTGGCAAACCCGCACCCGCCGTCCGCACGCCCAAAGGTCACCAGACGACTGCCGCCGGAACTCGTCGCGGCAAATTGCGAGCAACTGCCTTCATTCATGAGAACGGCCTGTTCCAGCAATCCGTCAATATACAGACTCAGACGGTTGTCCCGATGATCAAACACGCCCGCCAGATGAACCCATTGGCCATACGGAATCGAACGCGCCGCCGCGACAATCCGTGTATTCTTGCCGCTGCCCAGCGTCTGATAGGAAATATAAGGCACGGACTCAAAGCCGTTCGTGGTCATCAACCCCAAATCGTAAGCCTTGCGGGTGCTGCCCGCAAAGGTCATTTCGCCGACAATAATGGAACCGATAAATTCATTATTGCCCGGCTCCGAAGTCAAATACACCCATGCTTCCACCGTAAAGTCGGGCGAGAAAAACCGCCGCCCATCCGCTGCCGAGGTCAGGAACGGCCCGAAGGGGCTGACACCCGCATCCGACGTCAACAGCGCCGAGCGCTGAATGAACGGACCGTGACTTTGAACGGGGCTGGTGGGTTCTTCGCCAGCCAGCACATCCATTTGCAACTCCAAAGCATCCGGCAACCCGTCATTATCGGTGTCCGTGCCAGGCATGGGCCAGACCTTGGAAATAGCATCCGTCAGGGGGCCGGAAGCCGCAATCGGCCCGGCAGCTCCCGCCAGGGTGCCATTCGGGTCCGCCAGAATCACATCCGCATCCACCGGCGGCGGGCCGGGATCCGCGGGTGTGAAATAATCCGGCGCATTAATCGCCAGCCAAACCGCGTCAGCGCCCGGCGTAAAGGCGCCATCGCCGTCTTCATCCAGATAATACAGGCCGGACATTGCGGTCGCAAAAGGCTGGAAGTAACCCGGTTGGAAACCAAAGTTGCCATAATCCACATCATTCAGCGCGACAAAGGGCGGCACACCGGCAACCGGGAAGAATATATCGGTATCCACCGGCGGCGCGGAGGGATCGGAGGGATCCGGGCGCGGCTCCTGAGTCGTCAAGCGCGGATCGAAGAACCCGAACCAGCCGCTTTCCCAAAGATAATTGGTATAAGGCGTGGCATAGCCCGCTGGAGCCTGAAGATTTTTCGACCCCACAACGGGTTGGCCGATTTGCCGGGCAAACTCACCCCGGGCCGGATGGTTGAATATCCGCGCAATCCACGGGTTGCTTTCATCGCCGGTGCCGGTGATGTAGTCAATTCGATACTGATCCGCCCCCCAGTATTCCTGCAGGTTCATCAGAGTGTCATCATCGGGATCGCCCAGCGCACCGCTCACGTCTAGATACATGTCGTTAATAACCTGAGTGGCGCTTCCACTGATGGGATTCAAGCCGTGTTCCAGTTCCCAGCCGTCCGGCAAACCATCGCCATCGCTATCCGCGTTTTTCGGCGAGGTCCAGCGCTGGGTGCCCTTGCCGCCACACCAATCAGATGTCCTTGTAACCGGATGTCCCCAGGCCACGATGCCCGGCTGCGTTTGGCTGTCGCCTGGCTGATTATAGTACGCCAAATTCATGTAGCCGGGAGTCATCAGGCCAACGCCCGGCGTGGCCCATCCAATGGAGGCAGACCCAAAAACGGCAATGCCGTACTCGGCTGTGCTCGGGAATGCGGTGCGGTGCTGAAATTGAGCCAGAAGCGGATGGATGCACATCTCCCGCCAGGACGTCAATCCATCCCGATCCGGATCCGCCTGCGAATCATCCGCCACGCGCGGATTGAACTGGTTCAGATTGCCCCATTGCACCTCGTAAGAATCAATCAGCCCATCGTAATCGGTATCGTAATGACAGGGCGATGTCCAAAAGGGATTGTCCTTGATGGTCTTGTACGGAAAACCTCCGGCATTGGAGTCTTGGTAGCCGTCCAAATCTTTTTGGGAGGTGGTCGCGCATTTCCACCTCCAAGTGCCGCAATACCAGCCATTGTACTCCTCCGCGTTGGTCAAGCCATCACCATCCATATCCATGTCCGGCGCCTGATTCGGATCCGCCGTGCCGTTATCGCTGGGATTCAACCCCACATACGCCTCCCACGCATCCCACATGCCGTCGCCGTCGCTGTCCCACGAGCGTGGATCTGTCCCCAATGCTCTCTCCCAATAATCGGAAATGCCATCGCAATCCGTATCCAGCATGGTCAGAGAAGACCCGTCCAGACGCGCCGCGCCATGAATGGAGTTCCAGGAAAACCAGACCGCTACGCCATTAACGGTGGACGGCCACCCCAACCACTCCTCTTCGTTGGTCAATCCATCGTTGTCGGGATCGTCATCGGGCTGCCGATTGGCGACCCAGATTTCATCGCCATTGGCACCCACCGAATACCAGCCGTTGGCGGCGGCAAAATCCTTATAGGTCGGGCCGCCGGGGGTGTACTGTGCCAGCGCGCCAGGCGTCATCATCGCCAGGCCGACCAATGCCAAAACAAAAACAAACCAACGGTGGGGCTTCTTCATGGAGCTCTCCTTGTAATGAGTAACTGTTCGCGCGGTGAATCGAAACAAATCGGAAGAAATCATGGCAACTCCTCCGCGGCAGCGGCGGCGGCGTCAGCCGCCTTCTTCTGGCGTATGAGTTGAATCAACTGCGTCCGGAAATCCATTTCCCCCAGCAAATCGCCGCGAATTTCAGCCAGCGCATCCGTCTTTTCACGCACGGCCGGCAACTCCTCCGTCAATGCGGCAATCCGATGATGCAACGCCCGGATTTGCGCGTACAAATCTTGAATCTCTTGCGATTCATCGGCGGCGGTCTCGCGCGCCTCCTGCGCCGCCCGGCCCGCTTGTTGCATTTGCTGGTTCATCGCAGGCAGCGCCGCCTCTGTCTTTTCAAGCAACTCTTGCAACTCCGGCAAAGGCAGGTCCTTGACTTCCGCGATCCGCGCCTCCACCTTCGCCCGCGGCGTCAACACAGGCACATCGAGGGATTCCGCGAACTCTTCAGCTTCTGCCAATTGGCCCTCCTCATTCGCGGCCGGCATTTCCGCCCACCCCGTGCCCGCCATTAGAAGAAAGAACCCCAACACAACCCACACTGCGCTTGTCGTCTTCGTCATGCCTCGATGTCCTTTGTTGTACCGAAAAAAGACAGATGCCTTTTCGCGTGATTAGACTGGATTCAACAGAGAGTTGCAAACAAAAAGTTTTAGCGACGCCTCTCGCGCAGCTCGCGGCGGGAACGCGCCACCTCAAATGGCGGCCAGCAGCGCATCCATTTGCTCGTCACTGCCGACGGTGATGCGCAGGAAGTCGCCCGTGCGCGGACCGGGGAAATAACGCACCAAAAACTTTTTCTCCCGCAATTGCGCGAAAAGGTCGGCGGCAGGCATCCCTGCCGGCGGCAACACCCACAAAAAATTAGCCGCGGACGGAGTCACCCGAAAGCCGCGCTCGGCCAGCTTGGCGGCCACGCGCTCGCGGGTGGCGACAATGCGGCGCGCGTTGGTCTGCATCCAGCCCACATCCCCCAGCGCCGCCAGCGCCACCGCCTGCGCCAGGCCATCCACATTGTACGAATCTTTCAGTTTGTAAAGCGCCCCAATCAACTCCGGCGAGCCAATCGCCCACCCCAGCCGCAGGCCGGCCAACGAATAAGACTTCGACAACGTGCGACACACCAGCACATTCGGCAGAGTCTTGGCCAGCTCCAGGCAGTCGCGCCCCCCCGCAAAATCCACATAGGCCTCATCAATCAGCACCACGCCTGCAAACGCCCGGCAAAAACCGCGAATGCTCTCCAACGGATAAAACACCCCCGTCGGCGCATTTGGATTCGCCAGACAGAATAAGCCGGCATCCAAATCAGCCGGCGGCATCACCCAACTGAAATCCTCCGGCAAGGGCACGGTGCGATACTTCAGCTCATCCGCCGCCGCCAGCACCGGATAAAGCGAATAGGTCGGCTCAAACGCCGCCACCGTGCCGCCCGGCTGGGTAAACGCCCGCATCGCCAGCCGTAAAACCTCATCCGAGCCATTCCCGACAAACACCTGCTCCCGCGCGCAACCCGCCAACTCGGCAATCCGCCCGCGCAACGCGTTGCACATCGGGTCCGGGTAAAGCCGGAGCGACTCCGCCGCAAAATCGCGCAACACCTGCGTCACGGCCGGACTCGGCGGATACGGGTTTTCATTGGTGTTTAGCTTAACCAGCCCTGCCACGCGCGGCTGCTCGCCGGGCGTGTAGGCCGTCAGGCCAGCCACGGATGAACGAATCAACTTTTTCATGGTCACCGCCCATCATTACGCAAAACCTTCCCCCGGCGCAAGAAAAGCGTGAGCACCCCTTCTTTTTCTGGGCGGCAATTTTCCCAATTTTCTAATGGTTAATTAACCATTAGATTTTTTAAAATGATTTTGTTGATATTGCAATGAGTTACAACTTTTTTGAGGCCTCGCCATAGTTAACAAGTTTTGTAATGTTTTTCGATAACCCATTGCAACAGATTGGGTTATAGCTTTCTCGAAAAACGGGCGAAAATGGGCGGTTTTTGGCCTTTTTCCTTTTTGGGGGGCTTCAAAAGGGGAAGCAAGCCACGCTTTTTGTAAAACAGATTGCCAACGTCTTTTTTTTGCGTCACAATGTGCCGAAATAAACAGCACGTTATTGACCAGGAGAGACGTATGGCTAAAAAAATCACGCGCGAGTTTCTCGCCAAAATCCCCAAAACCGACTTGCACCTGCACTTGGATGGCTCCCTTCGGCTGTCCACGCTGATTGAACTGGCCAAGGCCGCCAAAGTCCCCCTGCCCTCCGAAACCGAAGCCGGCTTGCAGGAGCTGGTCTTTAAGGAGAAATACAAAGACCTGCCGGACTATTTGCAGGGGTTCGGCCTGACCTGCGCCGTGTTGCAAACGCCGGAAAATCTGGAGCGGGTGGCCTACGAGCTCGCGCTGGACAACATCGCCGAAAACGTTCGCTACATCGAAGTGCGCTACGCCCCGCAACTGCACGTGCGCCCCGGCTTCTGCGTGGAGGAAGTGGTGGCCAGTGTGAACCGCGGCTTGGCGCGCGCGAAAAAAGAGCACAACAGCACCGAGGCCGTCCGCTCCGGCGCGGATATTGCCTTCCACTACGGCATTATCACGTGCGCGATGCGCTTCTTCAATCGCCACATGTCCGCCTATTACGCCCAACTGTTCGACGTCATGCCCCACGCGCCGGCCAAGGAAGTCATGCCGCTGGCCTCGCTGGAAATGGCGCGTTCCGCTGCCGTGCTGGCGCACCAAAAGGGCATCCCCGTGGTGGGCTTTGACCTGGCCGGTGCTGAAGCCGGATTCCCCGCCATTGACCATAAGGACGCCTACCAGTACGCGCACGTCCACTTCCTGAAAAAGACCGTGCACGCGGGCGAAGCCTACGGGCCGGAGTCCATTTTCCAAGCCATCACCGAATGCCACGCCGACCGTCTGGGCCACGGCACATGGCTGTTCGCCGCTGATAAAATCACGGACCCGTCCATCAAGGACCCGGAATACTACGTGCGCTGCCTCGTGGACTATGTGGCCTCGCGGCGCATCACGCTGGAAGTCTGCCCGACGAGCAACCTGCAAACGATTCCCTCCATTGCCTCCGTCGCGGAACATCCCCTGCGAAAAATGCTGGAAGCCAATCTGTCGGTCTCCATCAACACCGATAACCGGCTCGTCTCGCGCACCAGCGTCACGCGCGAACTGGAATTGGTGTGCGACCAGTTGCCGGTCACGCCGGCGCAGCTCCGCAACATGATTCTCGCGGGCTTCAAGGGCTCGTTCTTCCCCGGCCCGTACAGCGAAAAGCGCACCCTCGTGCGACAAGTCATCAACCGCTACGAGGCGCTGGAGAAACAATATCTCCAGCCGTCGGCGGACTGATTGCGCTCATGCATGGCGAACGCCAGTTTCGCGGGGCGGGATGGAGTCGCCTGCCGCTGTTGCTGTTGCTTGGCGCGTTGACCGCGCTCAGCGCCACCAGTTGCCGTTCGCTGTTGTCGCGCCCCCAGCCCCAGCCGGTCTTGCGCATTGGTATTGTGCCCGACTCCCCGCCTCTGGCCTTTCGTCAGAAACGCCAATGGTGCGGCGTGGAAGCGGATTTGGGTCGCGCCCTCGCCCAACGGCTGGACATGCGCCCGGTCTTTATTGCCACCCCACCCGCGCGTCTGGCCGACAATTTGCTTTCCGGCAAAGTGGATATTCTCATGGCTGGCCTGACCGTCACGGAAGAGCGCCGCACGCAGATGGATTTCGCCACGCCCTATGTGAGCGTGGGGCAAGCCGCCATCATCCGCGCCGAAGACCGCCTGCGTTACAACACCGCCATCAAAATCCGCACGGCCCGGACGCGCGTGGGAGCCATCGCCGACTCGCCGGGCGCGCGCCTGGTCGCCACCTATTTTGCGAATGCCGAGCTGGTCCCCTTCCCGGCGGCGGCTCCCGCCGTCGCGGCTCTGCGGGAAAAGAAAATTGACGTGTTCATCCACGATGGCCCCGAGGCGTGGTGGTTGACGCTGGCCCACCCCGAACAACTGGTCTTGGCGCCGAGTGTGTTCGCGCGCGAAGACGTCGCATGGGCCTTCCGCCCCTCAAGTATTTTCCTGCGACAGCAAGCCAATCACGCGCTGGCCGACTGGCAAAAAGACGGCACACTCGAAGCCATTCTGAAACGCTGGCTGCCCGTCTCCAAATAGCGATGGAAAACAGAAACAGGCGCGGCTACATGTTGAGACTGGCCGCAATCGAATCGCAGACATAATCCAGCGATTCCGCCATGAGGCCCGCCACATTGATGCGCCCGCCCTTGACCATGTAAATGGCCTTTTCTTCGCGCAGAAAATCCACCTGAGCGTCACTCAACCCGCTGTAGGAAAACATGCCTTTTTGACGAGTGATAAAGGAAAAATCCTGCTCAGGCACGCGCTGCGACAAACCATCCGCCAACATCTGGCGGTTGGCGGCAATACGTTGACGCATCGCCGTCACTTCCTCGACCCACCGGCGATATAATTCCGGCTGAGTCAGCACCGTCTGCGCCAAAGCCGCGCCATGCTTGGGCGGATTGGAATAAATCACGCGGATGATTCGCTTGACTTGCGAAAGAACGGCGCGCGCCGCCGAGGAATCATCGGCCATCATCAACAACGCCCCCACCCGCTCGCTATACAGGCCCATGTTCTTGGAAAACGAATAGGCCACCAGCGCTTCCGGGATTTGCGCCAGCACGGTTTGCAGCCCGCGCCGGTCTTCTTCAAGCCCATCGCCAAACCCCTGATAGGCAAAATCAAAAAACGGCAACCAGCCCCGGCGCACGGCAATTTCCGCCACTCGCTGCCAGCCCGCCGCATCCACGTCGCCGCCGGTGGGATTGTGGCAGCACACATGCAGCAAAACAATATCGTCGGCGGGGATGGCGGCCAGCCCCGCGCACATGGCGTCCACATCCACCGCATGCGAAACAGAGGAATAATACGGATAATCCTTAATCGCAAAACCCGCCGCGCCAAAAAGTTTTTTATGATTGTCCCACGTCGGCGTCGGCACCCAGATGGTCGCGCCGGGGCGGAACTGCCGCAAAAACTCGGCGCCAATGCGAAGCGCGCCGGTGCCGCCGGGCGCTTGCGTGACAGCCACGCGCCCCGTCGCCAAACCGGAAAATTCCGCGCCGCAAATCAGGCGGCTGACCGCCTCGCCATATTCGGGCGCGCCGGAAATCGGCAAATAGTTTTTTGTTTTTTCCGTTTCCTGCAGTTGTTGCCCGGCCTGCCGAATGCAATCCAGCACCGGCGTCGCGCCGCGCTCATCCACGAATATCCCGACGCCCAGATTGACTTTTTCCGGGCGGGAGTCATTGCGAAAAGCCTCCGTGAGGCCCAAAATCGGGTCCGGTGGCGTAGCGGGTATTTGGTTGAAAAACATGTCGTTCTCCGCGCAGGTGGATGGGCCAAAGCGCGACGCCGCGCCCGGCGGCCCATCCCGTCTTCTTCTTTCTTTTTTTTAAGGATAGTAAGCCGTCACCCAGCTTTGGATGGTTTCTTCATCCACTTTGGTGATGCCCATTTCACGCTTGGCGTTCTCAATGGAATCGGAAGCGTGGGCCGCGTTGACCATGATATTCTGGCCGAATTCGCGGCGCACGGAACCCGGCAGCGCCTTGCTGGGGTCCGTCGGGCCCAAAATGCCGCGGATGCGGGCAATGGCGTTGGGGCCGGCATACACCAGCAGCAGACAAGGCATCGTGCCGGGCTTTTGCTTTTCTTCATCCGCGAGACCTTCACCCCAGCGGCCCGTCATGAATTGCACAATCTGATAGAACTGATTGTCGCCGTAGAGCGGCCCGAGCAATTCGCCCAGTTGGCCCTTCGCGGTTTCGGGAAGCACCATCCCCAATTCGGCGCCGATGGCCTTGGCGGAACGCTCCGCGACGTTGTTTTTCAGCTTTTCGCGCAACACATGGCGCACGGGGCCGTAAAACTCTTCGGCCTCGGCAATCGTCATGCGGTGAATCTTTGCGCCCACAATGCGCAGGCCGGAGCGCGAGAAAATATCAATAATCAGGCCCGGGCGCGCGCTGGCAAAGCGGAAGTTGTCCGGCTTGAGAATCACCAGCGCCTGTTCCGCGGTTTCGTCCTGCACGACATCGCCCGCCGTACCCACCAAACCGCCGCATTCAACGCTGTATTTGGCCCAGAGCTTGAGGGCTTCGCCCGCGGCGGTGAGCGTGGGGCCGATGAACACGGCCGGTTCCAGATAATGCACCGCGCCGCTGGCATCCAGGATGTAATCGCCGTAGGTGTCGCGCAC
>LSQX01200340.1_pt1 | contig 26243 bp, 18 predicted proteins | sample 654561 | NCBI WGS metagenome assembly LSQX01 (sample SAMN04489861, study PRJNA283612) | anaerobic digester metagenome | isolation source: 4 biogas reactors fed with cattle manure at either 37C or 55C with and... | place: Denmark: Kongens Lyngby | collected 2014 | reverse complement strand
GAACCACTATTTGAGCCATTTCCATTAAAAATCACATTAAAAATTGGTGTCCATTGTGCATACAAAGTAACATCACTTGTTCCCATGGTATAGTTTGCACCATCGTTGTATGTAGTTCCTGAACCGTCTGCACTTGTATTCCAAGATGCAAAAACATAGCCTGTTTTTGTAAAGGTGTTTAGGTCTAAATTGTCAGATGTGTTTTCGGGAATGGACTGGTCGGGCATTGAGCCTGTTCCGCCGTTGGCGTTGAAAGTAATATTGTGGGAGGGACCGCCTTCAAAGCATGTCCAAGAAATATTATCTATTTTTATTTGAGCACCCGAAGTCTTTAATTCCAATTGTACATTGCCTGCAATATTAATATTTTCCGAATAAGTCATAACTGTATCAGAACTTGAGCTAACCGTGATAGTGGAACCAATCTTACTCCCATTTACCCAAACCTCAATAGACCTTGCCCCAGTTCCTGTAAAAGCTCGAACATATTGAAAGGATAATGTGCCCATTCCGCCAGTGGTGGTTGGAGATGTTACACTACCTGAACCGCTTGTGCATATGGCTTTCCCGTCTAAAGTTTGGTCTGTTCTGGCTGAGGTTGCACTCCAAGTGCCACCATTTGTTCCTGTCCAAGATCTATTTGTATATGAAGAGTTGTTAGCTGGCATATTAGAAAAATCTTCTTTCATACAGGGTCCACTGCCGTCATCCTCACTGAGTTTATATAAAAATAATTTCTGTTGAGCAGATGTATAACAAGCAAAACGTGGAGAACTTGAATTATACTGTAATATACGTGTAGTAGTTGCCTTGTTTGCAAAAGTGAAAACATTTGAAGCATAAGTAATTGTCCATCTTTGGGCATCTCCAGAAACAGCATTTACAGCGTGAGCTTCATTTGACGATCCTGTGTATGAGACGTATTTAGCAGAACTTTCATTATATATGGTATATCCTCCACCATTTGCTTCAATTTTCCAGACAATAGCGGCAGCGGGGTTTGAAATAGAGCCACTTGATGGTGTTACTGCTGTGTGTGTGAAAAATTTACCAGCGTTTGAGCTATTCATTGCAAATCCATCACCTGAGTTAACTATCACATAATATCCATCATCTAAGTCATTAATGGACGTTATTTTTTCAAATGTTCCACTTCCGGAGTATTGCCCCCATGCTAAACCAACAAATGCTATTAGGCTAAGTGTGATACTTGTTTTTAAGATGTTGATTTTCAGGTCGATATATTTGTGTAGAAAGCTTTTTATAGCTTTCTGGGTAATATTGAACGTCTTCATATCTTTAGTGTTTTATCAATGTTTGGTAATATTTAGGGCACTACCATTGCAGTATAGACAATTTAGAGAGATAAAAAATGCAAAAAAAAGCTATTCTAACACAGAAACTCTGTTAAATTAATGTTAGAGTAGCTTTTTTTTGCAAAAGTTCTATCTTAAAATGGTAACTGTTCCGTTTAAGCTAGTTGTTTTTGTTGCACCTGAATATACAAATGTATAGTAATATACACCATCGGACAGTCCAGCACCAGTCCAGCCTGTGTCAAGGTCTTGGAAGTCGTTGCAGTTCCAAGAAATTATATTACCATTTTCATCTTTATCTACAATACAAGTTGCTCTTGCTTTGTAGTTAGATTGTTCGTAAACTTTTTTACCCCAACGATTATATATTTTCAATTTATTGATTTGATTTGGATTAATATTTCCAATCACAAATACGTCGTTGTGTCCATCTCCGTCGGGAGTTATAATATTTGGAATAAATATTTCATCTTCTACAACTATGTTTTTAGATATTGTGTCGCCACAACCTTGGCCTGTTGACACTACTAATGTAATAACGTAGTCGCCGGGGGTTTGGTATGTGTGTGTAGGCATATGCTCATCAGAGCCACCTCCATCACCAAAACTCCAATTCCAGTATGTTTGTCCGGGTATATAATTTTCAGTTGTATTGTTGAAGAATACATCAGGATTATCGGATAGTGAAACTTCTGCTGGGTTTGGTATAAAGTCGGCAACGGGTGTTGCGTGAACATTAATAAACCCTGGTTTTATTATTTCATCTTCGCAGCCTGTACTACTAACCACTCTTAAGCCTACGTCATAGGTGCCATAATTGTGATATATGTGTGCTGGATTGGCGTCGTTGGAGGTATTAACGTCGGCATATGGGTCGCCAAAATCCCAATAGTAGGTCACATCAAGTTCGCTTGGTTGAAGGTTAGATTGGAACTCAACAAAGAGTGGGCTACAGCCCGAAAGCGGATGTGCCGTAAAATCTATAATAGGTTGTGGAAAAATATTTACCATCACAGAGCTTGTAGAAGAGCAGGTTATATTTCCATTTGATTCTGTTATTGTCAAAGTATATGTTCCGGGTTGTGCTGTTGTTAGTGTTGGGTCTGTTGTGCCATCACTCCATGTGTATGTAGCATTTGGGGTGTCGTAGTTTGGAACGATAGTAATTAATTCGTCAGAACACATACTAATATCTGGTCCTAAGTCGAACTCTGGTGATTGAACAACATTAAGAGTAAGTGTGGAGTCGTAGGCACAGCCAAAGTCATCAATAACTGTAAAAGTGTATAGAAATTCACCGCCTTCGGGAGTTTCAATAATGGCAGTTGAATCGCTAGTAGCTGTGATCATTGAGCCGCTCCAAAGAACTTCGTCAATAAGTACTGTATATGTCCATGGTGTGGGTAATAGGTTTGGACTTAGATTTAATTCCCAACCAAATATCCAACCATCGTCAGCACCCCATGTATCGCAAATTTGCAAGTTCCATGTTCCGTTAAGGGGGCAACCTATAAGACCTGTAAAGCTATTCAAAGGTCTATAATAGTTTGTATGGTTCACTCTATTGGTGGAGTCAGCCCTAATAGATTGTCCTTGATGAATATAGTGTGGCGATGATCCGTGATATCCATATCCAAGTGAGGTGTTTTCAGACCAACAATAGTTCCAGCCTGTGCCTTGTGGAGTAGGGTTGCATCCGCCATAGTCATCTATGGGTTGACCAAGGTACAAACCGCTACCAGTTCTGGTTGGGTGAACCAAAACACTTTGTCCGTTGGGACAGATAATTGTAAAGTCAAGGTCTCCAATAAACGAGTGCTCAATTGTCATACAAATTGAGTATAGATCATTAACATCCTGAAGTTTTTGTCCGGGCAGGAAGGAGGCAAAAGTAACATAAGTATTATAGCAGTTTGGACCGTCGCAGTTTGGACCGTCGGGAATATGCATGGTACTGTCGAAGCTCAAGCTCGACTCTTGGATACTTTCCACTGGGTCAACAGTAATGGCCGAACCAGAGCCATAGCCCACAGCCAAGTCAACATTAGTTCCTGAACAAACGTCGGGCAAAGTAGCAATATTTCTAATGGGATTTAAGGATGTTCTAATTCTAAGCGATGCCGAGTTGAAATTTATACAATCGCGTTCATCTCGCATAAATAAATTAACATCATAACCACGTCCAGAAAGATAGGTGTGTGTAACAGATGACAGACCAACACCTACATAGGTAGTATCACCCATTTCCCAAATAAAAGTTGAAGTTTCGTCTGTTTGATTATAGGCAATATCATTGTCAATATATTCACCGTATCCAACCAGTGTAACCGATTGGTCCTCACAAACATTAGCATAAAAAATCCCATCTTCTTCTACCAGTGGTGGAAGACAAGCGTGGGGGTCTATAAAAGTGTTTATCCTTTGGCAAGCTGTTAGGCATTCGCAAGAGATTTTAAAACCTGATCCTTGGTTAGCTCCATCAGATTTAAATCTTAGAGTTATTGCCCCCGAAGGATTTGTAATTGTGGCAAAGGTAGCCCAGTCGCCTAAAATAACAGTATTACTATTGTTGAAAAATGGTGCATAAAGCGGTCCAACATAAATCATTCTATCTGGATCGGCTTCGTCTGAGTCGTACAGAAACAGAGTATCACTTTCGTGAATGTCCATATCTTCCAATGTGATTTTTATAAAAGGATTTTCAGCATCGTTGGAGAAAATAGTAATTGTGTCATTACGGTTTGGACCATAATTACCAGTAGGTCCACCGTTATCAACTATTATAGCTCCACAACCAGCATTTACTGTTCTAGTGGTACCCATTCTGTATGTGGTTTGTGATAAAACCGATAAGGGCAACAATAGTGCAATCAAATAAAAAATAATATGCTTTTTCATAATTAACTATTTTCTCTTTTAATAATTTATACCGTGCTTTTTCAAATATGCACTCTCTTTTTCTTGATAAATATTTTCTGGGTAGAAAATAAGGTATTTGCCACTACTCCCAATGGAATAAACGGCATGTTTATCTGGTTCAGCTCTGAATTCATATTTCAGCCTGTTAATTTCAGCTCCGCTCAAAAGCGACTCTTCTTCATTAAAAAGCAAATTTTCGTCTCTGCTCTGTTTCACATTGCCCACATCGCCCCTCATTACATAATTCTGTGGAAGTTGAGACGAAACATAAAACGATTCGTTGAGAAAACAGTTGTAATGTGCAATTTTGTGCGGTGCAATATTCATCATACCATCAAGTTTTTCTTCACCAAACCACTCTGTTAATCTTGCATCAGGACTTAGGCTCTTTTGAGCAAAAATGCCATTAGTTGTAAATAACATTAGTACAACTAGAAGCAAAACCTGCAAATTTTTATAGCTTTTCGACATATCTTTATATATAAATAAAATTAATAATTTATCACTTAATAAGCAAAAGTATAATTTAGACGCAAGATTTCAAAATAAAGTTGCATCAAAATAAAAATAAATCACTTTTTGTTAGTTTATTGTTATAAAATAGGAAGATACAAGGGTGTCACATAAAAGTTAAACTGCTATTATATCGGTATTGTTTTCGGAAATCGGACTCAGTTATATACTTCAATATATTTCTTCATCCCTATCCTGAACGTCTAGCATTTTACTTTTATGTGACACCCTTTAAGTTTTATAAAGTAATGTCTTTATGAGATAGCCTTATATCATCATTTACATATAACTTTCAATAGGTTCGCAGGTACAGACTAAGTTTCTGTCGCCGAAAGCGTCGTCAACTCTTGTAACTGCTGGCCAATATTTGTCGGCATGCGGTGCAGGGAATGCAGCTTTTTGACGTGAGTAGGGCAGTTGCCAGTCATCACTTGCTACCATCTCAACAGTATGAGGCGATTTTTTCAGAACATTAAGCTCTTTGTCAGCTTTGCCCTCTTCAATTTCGCGAATCTCTTCACGGATAGAAATTAAGGCATCACACAAACGGTCTATTTCACTTAATGGCTCACTCTCGGTGGGCTCAATCATCAATGTGCCGTGCACAGGGAAAGCCACTGTGGGAGCGTGGAAGCCATAGTCAACCAAACGTTTAGCAACATCATTAACCTGAACGCCTGTGGACATGCTAAAGCTGTTGCAATCCATTATAAATTCATGGGCACAATATCCGTTTTTACCTGTAAATAAAATATTGTAATGACCCTCTAAGCGTTTCATAATATAGTTTGCATTTAGCATGGCAATTTTTGTTGAGTGTGCCAAACCTTCGCCACCAACCAATTTTATATAACCATAAGAAATGGCTGTAACTAAGGCACTGCCAAATGGTGCTGCCGAAACTGGACTTCCATTTTTACCACCTGTTTCAACCATTGAGTGATTGGGCAAAAATTCTACCAAATGTTTGGCTACGCCAATGGGACCAACACCTGGACCGCCACCACCATGTGGTATGGCAAATGTTTTGTGTAGGTTGAGGTGGCAAACATCAGCTTTCATAAATCCGGGTGAGGTTAGTCCAACTTGTGCATTCATATTGGCGCCGTCCATATAAACCTGTCCGCCATATTTATGAATTGTATCTATAATTTCTAATATCGACTCTTCATAAACACCATGTGTAGAAGGATAGGTTATCATAATGCAACTCAAATTGTCTTTGTTTGCTTCTGCTTTCGCTTTCAAATCTTCAACATCTATATTTCCGTTTTCGTCAGATTTTACTATTACAATATCCATTCCTGCCATGGCAGCACTTGCTGGATTTGTCCCATGTGCAGAAGCAGGAATTAAAGCAATATTTCTGTGCGAGTCGCCACGGCTATGATGATATGCTCTTATGGTTAATAAGCCAGTATATTCGCCAGCAGCTCCCGAATTGGGTTGGAACGACATAGCTGCAAAGCCTGTAATTTCTGATAAATCTCTATCCAATTCCGAGAACATTCTCAAATATCCAGCAGCCTGATCGGTGGGAACAAAGGGGTGAATGGAGCCAAACTCTGGCCAGCTTAAATAGAATAATTCGCTTGCTGCATTTAGTTTCATTGTACAGCTTCCCAATGGAATCATAGCTCTATTTAGTGCTAAGTCTTTAATTTCCAGAGATTTGATATATCTCATCATCTGTGTTTCAGAGTGATTGGTGTTGAAAACAGGATGTGTCAAAAACTCTGATTTACGCGATAATTTAACTGGAATACTTCGCATATTTCCGCAATATTCTGGATTGCAAACATATTTGTCGTAACTCTTGCCATTGGCTCTTGCCAAAATTTGTAGAATTGTATTTACATCATCCAAACTTGTGGTTTCGTCCAAGCTTAAACCTATCTGTTTGTCATTTATATATCTGAAGTTCATTTCGTTGCTCAAAGCATCTTTACGAATATCTTCAATATCAACGCCTTCGGGTAGTTCAATATGCAATGTGTCGAAGAAGTGAGTGTTGAGTTGGCTGTAACCAATTTTTTGAACCTCTTCATTCAAAACACAAGTCAATATATTAATATGTCTTGCAATTTCTTTAATTCCCTCTTGTCCGTGATAAGCGGCATACATTCCAGCCATAGTGGCCAAAAGTGCTTGTGCTGTACAGATATTTGAAGTAGCTCTTTCGCGTTTTATGTGTTGTTCGCGAGTTTGTAGTGCCATTCTAAGGGCTCTACCTCCGTTGGCATCAACCGAAACTCCAATAATTCGACCAGGAATATTTCTCTTATATTTATCTTGAGCTGCAAAATATGCTGCATGTGGCCCGCCGTAGCCCATGGGTATTCCAAAACGCTGTGTGGAACCAAAAACAACATCAACACCCCATTCGCCGGGAGGAGTTAAAAGTGCCAAACTTAAAATGTCGGCAGCCACTCCCACAGAAATGTTGTTTGCGTGAGCTTTTTCTACAAATTCAGCATAGTCGCTCACTTGACCCCATTGGTTGGGATATTGTAAAATTGCACCAAAGTATTCAGCACCAAAATCAAAATCTTGAGGCTTGCCAAGTTTAATTTCAATTCCCAACGGAAGTGCTCTCGTTCTTAGAACATCAAGGGTGTGTGGAAAAATATCCTCAGCCACAAAGCATGTTCTGCAATTGTTCTTAACCTGATCTCTCGAACGGGTGTTGTAGAACATCAACATAGCTTCGGCACCCGCTGTTGCCTCGTCAAGCAAAGAGGCATTGGCAATGGGTAAACCAGTCATATCGGCTACTGCTGTTTGGAAATTCAAAAGAGCTTCCAATCTGCCCTGTGAAATTTCAGCCTGATAGGGAGTGTAGGAGGTGTACCAGCCCGGATTCTCTAAAATGTTACGTAAAATTACGCCGGGTGTAATGGTGTTGTAATAACCCATTCCAATATAGGTTTTGAAAATTTTATTTTGTGAACCTATCTCTTTGATTAATTGTAAATATTCCAGCTCGTTTAGGCCATTATCAAGATCCAAAGCTTTTGGAAATCTAATTTGACTGGGAATAATCTTGTCAATTAATTCGTCTAATGACTTTACTCCAACTGTGCTCAACATCTTCTCTTGCTCCGCTGATGTTGTGCCAATGTGTCTGTTTACAAAGTTGTCTGTTAACATATTATTATGGTTTTAATTATTTGCTTTAGCAAACTTACAAAAAAAAGGCTTTAATTTTTATCTATTCAAAATAAATAATCTTAAAATCACAATTTTTAAAAAGAAAGTTTTCAATTTTGTAGTCTTCGAGCAGAAGTTATAACCTTCAAGGTCTTATCGACCTTGTAGGATTAAACAACAGAAAACAATAAAGGGAGCTGTTTTTTGCTCCCTTTATACATTATTTAATATGTTTATGACTAAAATCTAAATCCCAATGTTAGTACAAAATTACTTCTAACAGATTCCATTTTTGAAGCATCAATATAGTTGGGTGAATATAGGTAGAAATCTTCTTTTGCCATGGTATATATATATGCAAAATCAAGATATGCAACTTCACTTCTAAATCCTAAACCTGCTGAAATAGAAGAGCGAGAAGCATCATTTACACTCGATTTAAAAGGGTTAGTATAATAGTTGTACCCAAGACGTAGTGCCATGGGCGAAAGATTTAACTCGCCACCAACTCTAATAACGTGTGCCGACTGATATTTTTCTTTTATGGCATTGTTTTCATTAAAAAAGCTAAAGTCCGAAGCTCTCATTCTGGTTTTAGAATAGTCAACATATTCATAGTCTATGCCAATAAATCCAAGTGTTTTGTATTGGAAGGCTAAGTTACCCATAAGTCTCAAAGGTGTATTAATTTCATATCTATAATCCAATACATCCGAAACTTGTTTTCTGTTCAAGCCATCCACATTTGATTGAATTGTTCTGCTAAATCTATCATTTATTCTATAGAAGAACGAAGGTGTGTGTATTGCACCACCAAATCGAACATATTCAACGGGTCTATATAAAAATCCAAGTTTGAAATTAACCCCTGAACCCGATGTTTTTAAATCATCAGAAATGGATAGAGATTGAAATCTGGCAATGGTGTCGTTAACATCTTCCTCTATATGTTGAGAATATTCACTGTAATTAAAATATGGTAATCCCAATGTGGCACCCACAAATAGTTTATCGTTGTAGTTTCCGCTAAGGGCAAAATACCACTCATTCATTGAGCCTTTTGTATTTATAATTTTCCTCTGTTGCACTCCGCCGTTGGGAACAACGCTTGAGTAGAGGTTTGAAATTGTGTCAATGGGGTCTATTAGATAGGCTTCGTAGGCAAGCCATGTGTCAAAATCTCCCAAATAATCTGGCGAATAGCCATTGGCATAATCTACATATTGGTCTAATATTGAGCCACTATCGTTAAATCCTTCTATTAGAGAATTGCTATGATAGTTTGCCAATCGATTGATTCCCATACCAAATTGGATATATTTCCATTGTGGTCTGTCGGAGTGATTGGAGCCCACTTGACCAGTGAAAACCATTCCCAAATTGTTGATGTTAAAGTTGTATTTAAAATCTTCGGCAAATTCACTTCCTAAGTGCGAAGCTAGGTTTTTGCTATATTGAATTGTGGGCGAGATGCTTAGGTCTGATTTTCTATAAATTCCCATAGAGGCAGGGTTTACAGATATTGCCGATGGGTCGGCACCCACAGCACCCATTGAGCTACCAGTGCCCAAAAAGCGAGCAGTTCCACCCCAGTACATTTGCGAATAACGTAAAGCTTCAATTTCGTTTTGAGCTTTAATTATGCTTGGGTTTGCAAACATAAGCAAACCCAAAGCTGCTATTATAATTTTTATTTTTTTCATATCTTATTGTCTTTGAGTGTATGACTAATATTATCTTCTACTGCCACCGCTTCTGCTACTTGATGAGCTGGAGCTTCCAGAGCTACCACTTCTTGACGATGATGTGCCAAACGAACCAGATGAACTTGAACCACTGGAACGGGTGCTGCTGGGTGTGCTGTAGCTTGAACCACTGGAACGAGTATTGCTGGGTGTGCTATAGCTTGAACCGCTAGAACGAGTATTGCTAGGTGTAGTATAGTTTGAAGAACGATTTGTAGGAGTTGTTGTTCTGGGAGTAGTGCGGGTGTTGTTAGTGGGATTTGAGTATGTGGGAGTGGTAGAACGATTGTTGTTTTGTCTTTGTGTAGGTTGTGTAGCTGGCTGACTGTTTCTGCTATTTATGGGAGCATTGTACTCTCTGTTGCTTCGTGGAGTTGAGGTATTAGTATTTGGTTGATATGGTTTTGAGTTTCTCTCAGGCTGATTGTATGTGGGTTGAGTGTTGTTAGTTCTGTTGTCTCTACGAGTGGCATTGCTATTAGAGTTCTCCTCCATATTATATCTAAAATGATTAGGATTGTTATCATTGTTATGGTTAGAGTTGTATGGCTTGTCAGGAGTTAGGTTGGTGTTGTTAGTTCTGTTAGTTTCAGTAGGTCTTGTAACATTAGTATTGTTAGTTCTGTTTCCGCTTGATGTTCCAAAGTTTCCACCGCTATTTCTGTTAGACTCGTTAATTCTATTTGTATTTGTGGAAGCATCGGAGCCAATATTTACATTGGTGTTTCTGTTTCCAGTAGCTGTTCCAAAGTCTCTATTGTTGTTGTTTTGATTTCTATTATTAATATTGTCTCTGCTAGTTGTAGTGTTTTCTCTACTAACATTATTGTCTCTTGTAACATTGCCATCTCTAGTTGTGATATTATTATCTCTGGTAGTGATGTTGTTGTCTCTGGTAGTGATATTGTTGTCTCTTGTCGTGATATTATTATCTCTTGTGGTAATATTTGTAGCATTTCCAACATTTCCAGTTCTGCTAACATTCTCATTAACATTGGGAGTGCTTTGTCCAGCTGCTATTACAGCATTTTGGTATCTTTCGCCAAAGCTCAAGTTGTTGTTGGAGTTGTTATTAGTATTGGAGCTGTTATCTCCGGTTCTGTTTCCACTTCTGGGTCCATTGCTGGAACCAATGGCAGTTCTGGGTCCGTATGTGTGCGAGTGATTATTGTCATAGCTATTATAATAGTAGTCGTAGTTTCTGCCAGCCCAGTATCCGTCCCAATATCCGTTGTTATATCCAGCCCAGTAGCTTCCGCCCCATCCGTAGTATCCACCCCAGCCATATCCATAGTATCCGCCGTAGCGTGGGTAGCCCCATCCGTAGTAGTAGCTTGGGTAGTATGGACGGTAGTATGAATAACCTCCCCACCATCTATAGCCTAAATAGATGCTTGTTCCAAAATACCATGGGTCGTAGGTGTACCAATACATATTAGTATAGTATGGGTCGTAGTATGACCACGAGCCATATCCTCTGTGGAAACGACGTATTCTGGAGCTATAGTAGTAGTCGTAATAGTCGTCGCTATCGTAGTAGTAATTGTTGGTTACATATGTGTTTCCACCACTACTATATGTTTCGTACGTGTTTTCACTATAATTGTTATCAACTCCGTTGTCGTAATTTTCATACTCGGTGTTGTAATTTTGATTATTATAACTTGCATTACTATTAGGACGAGTTGTTACAGTCTCTGTTGTGGTGTAAGTAGTTGTCTTTACTTCTTTTCTTGGACTTGTAGTAAAGTATGCGTCGTCATAATTTTGACTTCCATTAAAAACAATCGTGCAAGATTGTAGTAGAAGTGCGGGGATTAATAAAAATAGTAGCTTTTTCATGACTCTGTCCTCCGTATTTTATTGATAATTGTGATACTTTTCGTATTTTTGCAGTAAAATTAATATTATTACACTATAAACCTGCAAAAATCATACCAATTTTATGGCAAAAAATTTCACATCAAGAGAAGATAATTATTCACAGTGGTATAACGAACTTGTGATTAAGGCCGATTTGGCGGAAAATTCGGCAGTTAGAGGCTGTATGGTAATAAAACCCTATGGTTACTCTATTTGGGAAAATATGCAATCGGCATTGGACAAAATGTTTAAAGATACTGGTCATACCAATGCTTACTTTCCACTTTTCATACCAAAATCATTTTTAAGTCGAGAAGCCGACCACGTGGAAGGTTTTGCCAAAGAGTGTGCCGTGGTTACACATTACAGGCTAAAAAGCGACCCCGATGGCAAAGGTGTTATAGTTGACCCCGAAGCCAAATTGGAAGAGGAACTTATTGTGCGTCCCACATCAGAAACCATAATTTGGGATACATACAAAAATTGGATTCAATCGTACCGCGATTTACCACTTTTGATAAATCAATGGGCAAATGTTGTACGCTGGGAGATGCGTACTCGTCTGTTTTTAAGAACGGCAGAGTTTTTATGGCAAGAGGGACACACGGCACATAGCACCGAAGAAGAAGCCATGGAAGAAGCCATAAGAATGTTGAATGTATATTCTGACTTTGCTGAAAATTTTATGGCACTACCCGTTGTAAAAGGAATAAAAACTGCCAGCGAACGATTTGCAGGTGCCGTTGAAACATTCTGTATCGAGGGTTTAATGCAAGATGGAAGGGCTCTACAAGCTGGAACATCGCATTTTTTGGGTCAAAATTTTGCAAAAGCTTTCGACGTGAAATTCTTAAATAAAAACAATGAACAAGAGTATGTTTGGGCAACCTCTTGGGGAGTTTCAACCCGACTTATTGGCGCTCTTATAATGACACATTCAGACGATCATGGTCTTGTTTTACCTCCAAAATTAGCTCCCATACAAGTAGCTATTATTCCAATTTTTAGAAATGAAGAGGAGCTGGAAAAAATTAATGAAAAAATATTGCCTATTATAGCTCAGCTGAAAAAACTTAATATCAGCGTAAAATATGATGATAGAGATACTCAAAAACCGGGCTGGAAATTCAACGAGTATGAGTTTAAAGGTGTTCCTGTGAGACTGGCAATTGGACCACGCGATTTGGATAGTAATTCCATAGAAGTGGCTCGCCGCGACCTCTTAACCAAAGAGATTGTTCCTTTGGACAATATTACGGAGCATATTGAAAAACTATTGGTAGATATCCAAAATACATTATATAAAAAAGCCTTAGATTATAGAACAGAAAACACTGTTGATGTTTACACATGGGAAGAGTTTGTGGCTCAAATTGAAAAAGGTGGTTTTGTAAACGCTCACTGGGACGGAACTGACGAAACGGAAGAAAAAATTAAACAAGAAACTAAGGCAACAATTCGCTGTATTCCATTAAATAATAAACTTGAAAATGGAAAATGTGTTTTAACAGGAAAACCCTCAAAACAGAGAGTTTTATTTGCCAGAGCATATTAAAAAATATTTATGGAAAGAAAAAAGGCTGCATTTGAAAGATTGCTAAATATTATGGATGAACTCCGAAGTGGTTGCCCTTGGGACAAAGAGCAATCTTTTGAGAGTTTAAGAATTTTGTCCATCGAAGAGGTATATGAGCTATCGGAGGAGATATTAAATAAAAATCCTGATGGCATAAAAAAAGAGTTGGGCGATTTGATGTTGCACTTGGTTTTCTATTCCAAAATTGGCGAAGAACAAAACTTGTTTGATGTGGCTGATGTTTTAGACTCAATTTGTGAAAAACTTATCCGCCGACACCCGCATATTTTTTCTGATACTGAGGTGGAAAATGCCGATGATGTTTTAAATAATTGGGAGAAAATAAAAATGACCGAAGGTCGAAAGTCGGCACTTTCGGGAGTTCCTAGCTCTTTGCCATCGCTGGTGAAAGCATATAGAATTCAAGAAAAAGCCAGCGGTATTGGTTTCGACTGGGATAATAAAAATCAAGTTTGGGGAAAAGTGGTGGAGGAGATTGGAGAATTTGAAAAAGAGCTGCACGATAAAAATATGGAAAAAGCAGAAGAGGAGTTTGGCGACATACTCTTTGCTTTGGTAAATTATGCTCGATTTTTAAATATCAATCCCGATGATGCATTGGAAAAAACCAATCATAAATTTATCAAAAGGTTTAAAATGATAGAAGAAAAAGCTATTGAGATGAACAAAGATATTGATAAAATGAGTCTTGACGAGATGAATGAAATTTGGGAAAAGAGTAAAAAAGATTGATTTTTTCAAATTTCAGATGGCTGTGCTATCTGTTTTTTAATATATTTGCAAAGAGAAATTATAGAAATATCACCTGTAAATTGAATATTATGAAAAGGCCCTTTATGTTTTCTGCAACAATTTTAGCGTTGCTAATATTTGCTTCGTGCGAAAAAGATATTTTTGAAGACGACATCGACAATAGGGATAAATTTGTGGGCACATGGTCGGTTAGCGACCAAATTTTGGCAAAAGCAAATTATAGAGTAACCATAACAAAAGATGACCAAAATAGTGTAAAAATGTGGATAAGCAATTTCAATGGCTTAATGGAAGATGCCTTTGTTTATATTGATAATAACGAAGTTGAATTGCCTGAGCAAGATGTTTCTGGATTTATAGTAAATGGAGATGGCGTTTTACAGGGACAAAATACTATAAAATGGATTTATTGGGTTAATGATGGTGCCGAAAAATATTCTATTCAGGCGACATACCAAAAAAACTAATCTTTCTTTTCCCTTTTTCATTGGCTGAGTTTTCAGCCTCTTCGTCTTCTAAATTTTCGCTCTCAATTTTCTCCAAATTGCCAATCTCTTTAATGGAGTCGGCTTCAACAATAAGCATATTTTTTGCATTTTCTATAACTTCCGAAAAGCTTTTGTCATAAAATACATAATAATTCAAAGATTTCACGATTTCGTCTTTATTGGTGTCGTAAAGTTTAAAAAGTTGATTGTAATACACTGTAGTTAAGGATTTTATATCATATCCATAATTAGTTTTGAAATGTATGGCTGATTCAAGCAAAAACATATCTTTAAGAATTAGCGTCAATTTTTCTTTTTCAACTCTTTGGTTGGAGGGGATATAAAAATTGTCAATATCTTTTGACTTTTTATTACAAGAAAAAAGGATTAGACTAAAAATAAGTATGTAGAAACACCTGTTTTTCATTTCCAATTAATCGCGATAAAATTGCAATCTTTCGCCTTTAACATTTTCGTCCACTTCGCCGTCATTATAAACTCTTTGTCCATTTACAAAAGTGCTTACAATTTTCGTGTTGAAAGTGTAGCCGTCAAATGGCGACCAATTACATTTGTATAAGATATTGTTTTTGTTAACTTCAAACTGCTTGTTTATGTCCACCAGCACAAGGTCGGCTGCATATCCTTGACGTATATATCCTCTTCTGTCGATTTGGAAGCAACGTGCCGGATTGTGGCACATTTTTTCTACAATAGTTTCCAAAGATATTTTCCCCATATGATACATTTCCAACATCATCAAAAGTGTGTGTTGAACCAATGGCACACCAGATGGCGACTGAAGATATTTCTGATTTTTTTCGTCCATAAGGTGGGGTGCGTGGTCGGAGCCGATAACATCAATTTTGTTTCCATGGAGTCCAATTAGAAGTCCAACTTGGTCTTCGGGGCTTTTTATTGAAGGATTACATTTTATTTGAGAGCCATACTTTTCGTAATCCAAGAAGTTGAACCAAAGATGATGTGCACAAACTTCTGCTGTGATTTTTTTCCTTTCGATGGGAGTTTTATGGTCAAAAAGTTCCAACTCTTTTTGTGTAGAAAGATGTAGCACATGCAGACGTGTATTATATTTTTTTGCCAAATTCACGGCAAATGAGGAGGATTTGTAACAAGCTTCTTCGCTGCGGATGGTGGCATGCCTATCCACTGGAATATCTTCGCCAAACTTTTGGGTATATTCTTTCAAGTTTTCTTTGATTGTATCTTCATCTTCGCAGTGAGCTGCAATTAGAATTGGCGATGTAGCAAAAAGTTTTTCAATACTGGCTTCGTTGTCCACAAGCATATTTCCAGTTGAAGAGCCAAGAAAAATTTTAGCGCCACAAACATTTTTCGGGTCAGTTTTTAGAACTTCATCAATATTATCGTTTGTAACTCCCATGTAGAATGAGTAGTTTATGGAAGATTTTTCTTTTGCAATTTCAAATTTTTCTTCCAAAAGTTCTTGAGTTGTTGTTGGTGGATTTGTATTTGGCATATCCATAAAAGAGGTTATTCCGCCTGCTGCTGCTGCCTTTGATTCGGAAGCTATATCGGCTTTGTGAGTTCCGCCGGGTTCACGAAAATGTACTTGATCATCAATTACGCCGGGCATTAGATATAGTCCTTTGGCATCGACAAATTCGGTATCTTCTGAAAGTAAGATGTCTTCTATATTTTGCTTTGTATTTAGTACAAGCTTTATTATGCCAGCTTGAATAACCACGTCGGCTTTAAATATTTTGCCCTCGTTGATTATGTTTGCGTTATATATGTAATAGTTGTTATTGGACATTATCAAAGGATTTGAATGCAACATTATATTTTTCTGAAAGTTTTTTTTGAGTATTGAAAAATTCAAGATTTATTTCGTTAAGAATCATATCGGCTTCAGTGGCTATGAGGTAGAAAAGGGAGTCGTCTGCTGGGGTATATTCTTCGTCGGGTATAAAGCATATACGTATAATTTCGTTGTACTCATTTTCATATATTGTTTTGTATAGATAGAACATTTCGGCAGCTATTTTTTTTAGCGAAGTTTCTTCATCTATCTCTTCAATTAATTCAATGTTCTGTATTGATTTTTCAATTTGATATAGAAGGTCGTTGTATGTAATTAGAATTAAGTTTGTATCGCCAATGCTAATGGCATTTATTAGTTCGGCTTCGGCGTAGAGCATGCCATATTGTAGTTCTACGATTTCGTCGTTGTATCTAATAATTTCCTTTTCGCTTGGTTTGCAAGCTGTTAGAAAAGTTGTTAAAGAAATAATTACAACTAAAAAAACTCTATTTAACTCTCTCATATTTTCTAAAAAAGCTTCCCCATTTCAAGCCTATTACACCAAAAATTGCTTCTTTAAAAATTCCTTTTGACATCTTAGAGGTTCCTTCTGTTCTGTCGGTGAATATAATTGGTACTTCAACCACATTAAATCCAAGTTTATATGTGTTAAATTTCATTTCTATTTGGAATCCGTAACCAATGTGTTTGATTCTCGAAAAGTCGATATTTTCCAGAACTATTCGGCGGTAGCATTTGAATCCGGCAGTTGTATCTCTGATGGGTAGTCGGGTGATAAATCTAACATAAGCCGAGCCATAATATGACATTAGTACTCTTCCCATGGGCCAGTTTACTACATTAACTCCATTGCAATATCTGGATCCGATTGCGAGGTCGGCACCTTGATTGGCAACGGCATCGTAGAGTCGGATTAGGTCGTCGGGGTTGTGCGAGAAGTCGGCATCCATTTCGAAGATATATTCATATTTTCTTTTTAGAGCCCAGTTAAATCCGTGCATATATGCTGTTCCTAGTCCAAGTTTTCCTTTTCTTTCTTCAATAAATAGTTGGTTTGGAAATTCTTCGATTAGATTTTTAACAATATCGGCCGTTCCGTCGGGCGAGTTGTCTTCTACAACCAAAATATGAAATACTATTTCTAGGCTAAATACCTTTCGGATAATTTTTTCTATATTTTCCTTTTCGTTGTATGTGGGTATAATAACTAATGAATCCATAATTTATGATGTTGATTTATTGTTTTGGCTTTCGTGAAAGAATTAAATAAACAGGAAAGTGGTCGCTGTAGCCACCTATGTAGTTTGCTCCTGCGTTTGACCTGAAGGGGTATCCTTTAAATTTTCCACTTTTTTGTATTAAGAAGGAGTCGTTCATTACCTTGGCGGCATAGAGTTGGTATCCTTTATTTTCGTTTTTGTTGTCTTCAGTTTCTAATAGTGCATAGGATAGTATAAAGTTGTCTAACATCGACCAAGTGTCGCGCCATGCGTACGAGCCAATTCCGTTTCTATATAGTGGAAACATTGCATTGTATAATTCCCCGGGTTTTACGTCAGAGATTTTGCCTTTTGCTTGTAATGTTTTTGAAAGTGGAATTGCATCAGGATTGTCGTTTAGGTCGCCCATAATTATCATTTTCACTTCTGGGTTTAGGGCATAGAGTGAGTCGTATAAGCTTCTTGTGAGCTCGGCTGCTTCAATACGTTTTGGGAGGCTTCTTTTTTCGCCACCTCTTTTGGATGGGTAGTGATTTACTATAAAGTACATCTCTTCGCCATCAAGTAGTCCGTGTACCAACAGTTGGTCGCGGGTGAGGAAATTTGTATCGGCTGAAATTACTTTGTGAGATGAGCTTCCGATGACTTTAAATCTATCTTTTTGATAAATCATTCCCACGTCAACCCCACGTCTGTCAGGTGAGTCGTAGTGGACAATCCCATAGTTTAAATCTTTTAGAAGTGGCTGTTTAATAAGGTCTTCAATAACAAGACGATTTTCTATTTCGCAAAGCCCCAAAACTGTGGGTCCTATGTTATTTACATTTTTGCCAATTTGTGAAATGGCAAAAGATAGCTGTTCAAGTTTATGGAGGTATTTCTCTGAGTTCCATTTATATTTACCATCGGGCAAAAACTCTTCATCTATGGTGATGGGGTCGTCTATGGTGTCGAAAAGATTTTCCACATTATAAAATCCAATAATTGCAACTTCAACTTTGTTGTTTTGTGCAAAAATTGAAGCTAAAACTGTGAAAAGAAAAATCGAGCTAAGTAAAACTCTAATTATCTGTCTCATACTTTTTTATTGCAAAAATAATCAAATAATGCAACTTTTGTAATCAAGTCCATTAAAAATTGTGAATATAAATTTTTTTGTTGCTTTAAAAGTGAAAAAAAGCTGTGTTTTGGTCAAATTTTGTCCTTAAGACAAATGTTTTATTCTAAGAAATGGCTTGTTAGTTTTCTAAAGTTGCTGTTTTCAGCAAATGAATTTAAAAATTTAGATTTTCTATTTGATTTTTAGATGCTTGAAAATCAGATTTATATCTTGATGTTTGTTCTCTTTTTTACTATTCTTTTAATCATTATGTAATATTTCTTTATCAATACTTACAATTGATACGATAATTAAATATCTTTGTCATTGAATTTAAGACACTTTTTATATGAAAAGATTAATAATTTTACTTTTAGTTCTGGTTAGCTCGTCTCTATTTTCTCAAACATCGCTTATCAAAGGTAGTGTTGTTGACGAAAAGGAGGGTTCAATTCCCTATGCACGGATTGAAATTGGCACCAGCCAAGTTACGAGCGAATCTAGCGGAGCTTTTATTCTTCAGGTTCCATACGGAAATTGGACTTATTCTATTAGTGCCGAAGGTTTTGAAGATTATGTTGGCACAATCGAGGTAGAGCAAGATGTGATTGATATGGGATTTATTATTTTGAAATCTACGGCAGATATTTCCACCATGACAGATATCAGCAATGATATTAGAGATAATTTAATTGATTTGGACGATGAGGGTATAAAATCTCAAAATATAAGTAGCATACTTACATCCTCCAAAGATGTTTTTGTGAATACTGCCAGTTTTAACTTTAGTGCAGCCCGATTCCGTATTCGTGGTTATGACAATGAATTTTCCAGAGTCCTTTTCAATGGTCTGATTATGGAAAATGGCGAAACTAACAGAGCACCTTTTTCGCTTTGGACTGGTTTGAACGATGCCACACGTTTTAGAGAGGAGGCTAATGCTCTAAATCCGGCCAGCTATTCGTTGGGCATGTTGGGAGGTTCTGTGAATTTTGATGTTCGACCCTCAAATCAGCGTCAGCAGACAAAAATTTCCTATTCTGTGGCAAACCGCTCATATGTTCATAGAATTATGGCAACCACCTCCACTGGATTAATGGACAATGGTTGGGCTTTTGTTTTTTCAGGCTCCAAAAGAATTGGTAATGAGGCCTATGTAGAGGGCGTTTTTTATGATGGTTGGTCGTACTACGGTGCCGCTGAAAAGAAAATAAACAACAGTCATAGCATATCCATAAATGTGTTTGCTGCTCCAGTAACACGTAGTATGCAAGCACCAGCTGTTCAAGAGGTTTATGACCTGATGGACAATAATTATTACAATCCCAATTGGGGCTATCAGGATGGAAAAGTGAGAAATGCCAAGGTGAGGAAAAATCATGAGCCAGTGGTTCTATTGTCGCATTTTTGGGATATTAATCCCAATACAAGCTTAGTTACAATGGCTGGTTTTATGACCGGAAGAAATGGAACTACCTCGTTGAATTGGTACAATGCAGCCGACCCCCGTCCCGACTATTATAGATACTTGCCAAGTTATCAGCAGGATGACGCTGTAACACAGTTATATATAGATGCATGGCAAAATGATGCTTCGCACAATCAGATAGACTGGGATAAATTATATCAGATAAACTATTTGAGTGCCATGGCTGGTGGGCAATCCAGATATATTCTTGAAGAGAGAAGAATGGACCAAACGCAATACTCTTTTGCCTCAAACTTCAATCATCAATTAAACAACAACATTCATATAAGCGCTGGATTAGACGCTCGCCGCACCTTTGGAGACAACTACAAAACTGTTCACGATTTGATGGGTGGTGAGTTTTGGGTTGATGTGGACCAGTTTGCCGAAAGAGATTTTAGTGGCGACTCTATTATGCTACAAAACGACCTCAATAATCCCAATAGGGTGGTTAGAGAGGGTGATATTTTTGGCTATCACTACAAGTCCAATATCAGCAAAGTGAAGTTGTGGGGTTTGAGCGAGTTTGCCTACTCAAAAATGGACTTTTATGTAGGTGCCGAAGTTACAAATGTGCAATACTGGCGTGAGGGTATGATGCGTAATGGACGCTACCCCGAAAGCTCGTTTGGCAAGTCGGAAGTACTTTCCAATTTCGACTATATTTTTAAAGGTGGTGCAACATATAAAATCACAGGGCGACACTATTTGTCTGCCAATACGGCCTTTATGTCGCTGTTGCCATCCTTCTACAACTCCTTTGTATCTTTAAGAACTCGAAACGAAATTATCCCCGATTTGGAAGCTCGATCAATTTATAGTGGCGACCTAAATTATGACATTAGGTACCCACGACTAAAAGGTAGATTTAGCTTGTATCACACCAGAGTTTGGAACGATAGTGATGTGAAGAGCTTCTATCACGATGAGCTTAGAACATTTGTAAATCAGGTTCTTACGAATATAGAAAAAGTTCATCAAGGTATGGAAATGGGCTTAGAGGTGCAAACAACACAGTCGTTGTGGGTGCAAGCAGCGGCAGCCATCGGGAATTATAGATATGTTTCCAGACCAGATGCCATTATTACTGCCGACAATGGCTCCATACCAACCGAAAATAGTATAATTTATATGAACAATTTTTATGTTGCTGGAACACCCCAAAAGGCATACTCTTTAGGACTTAGATATCAAGGAAAGAAATTTTGGTTTGCAAATTTAAGTGCCAACTATTTTGATGATGTTTGGATTGACTTCAATCCTGAACGTAGAACCGAAAGAGCAGTGGCAAATATTTCGCCCGATGATCCGCTAATAGCTGAAATCACCCATCAACTGAAAGCTAAACCCGGTTTCACCTTAGATGCTTCAGTAGGAAAATCGTGGAAAATAAAAAGCTATTATATCAACCTTAATATAAATGTCAATAATGTTCTAAATAATAAAAACCTTGTTACAGGTGGGTTTGAGCAGTTGAGGTTCGATTTTGCCAATAAAGATGTTGGTAAGTTTCCTCCAAAATATTTCTATAGTTATGGAAGAACATATTTCTTAATGTTAGCACTTCGTTTTTAATAATATTTAAAATTAGATATATGAAAAATAAAATTAATTTACGCATAAGCCTTGGCATTATCATAGCATTAGCAATATTTGTTAGTGGATGTATTAAAGAAGATTTTGATAAGCCACCATTTAATGTTCCCAGATTTACAATGCCCGACGGAGCAGAACTAATTAGCATAGCCGAACTTAAATCTATGCACACCATGTCGGGAGCTTTAGACACCGTTACAACAGAAGATAATTTGTACATAAAAGGTGTTGTAATAGCCAACGACTCATCTGGAAATATCTACAAAACATTGATTATTCAAGACCACACAAGTGGGATAGAGCTGAAATTGAACAAAACAAACCTTTTTAATGAATATATGCTGGGACAGAATGTGTATGTGAAATTGAAGGATTTGGTGCTTGGCGATTATGGTCAGCTAATTCAGCTTGGTACGGTGTTTAATAACAGTATTGGGCAACTTCCCGAAGCCTCGATAAAAAACCACCTATTCAAAGATAGCTTACCGGGAACACCACCCGAGCCACGTTTGATTAATAGCTTTAATGAGTTAGTGCCAGAATATGTTTCAACTTTAGTTAAATTTGAAAATGCACAATTTGCCGAAGCCGGAATGCCCTACACCGATGAAGGTGTGGCAAATACAAACCGCACTTTAAATATCTCAGGAGGCTCATTAATTGTTAGAAATAGCTCCTATTCCAATTTTGCCACCAAAATTATTCCCGAAGGAAAAGGAACAGTAATTGGTGTTCTTGGCGTTTTTAATGGTACATATCAGCTTACATTAAGAAGAGATTGGGATATTTATGGATTTTCAGCACCTGTATTAAATCATGTGTTTACGCAAAACCCACTAACAACGATGGGTTGGACTGCCAAAAATATTACAGGAAGCCAAGAGTGGAATTATGACGCAGTTAGTCTGTATATGAAAATGAGTGGAAATATGGGACAAGTTAACTATGAAAACGAAGATTGGTTTATTTCACCTTCATTAGATTTCACAAATTCAGCTTATCCAAAGCTTTCATTTGTGCATGCAGCAAAATTTGGTAGCCCAGCTGAAGAATTAGAAGTTTGGATATCGGACAACTATAATGGCGAAAACTTTGAGTCAGCCAATTGGACAAAACTAACAGTGCCAAATTTCCCTTCGGGTGAAGATTGGACTTTTATAGACTCTGGAAATATTGATTTATCTGACTTTGGCGGAAAAAGCAATGTGTATATCGGATTCAAATATACAAGTACGCCAGAAAGTGCCACCACATGGGAGATTAAATCTGTTAGTATAAACTAACGAATATTAACCTGCAGGGTCTTCCTGACCTTGTAGGCTTTATAACCAAAGGAATAAAGGTCTTTTCGACCTTGTAGGTTTTATGACCAAAGGAATAAAGATCCTCCCAACCTTGTAGGTTTAAAGTTACAAAAACAAATAAGCTCTGTCGGGTTAAACAGAGCTTATTCTATACAAAGTAATAATTATAGGTTTTATAAGGAGATACTAATTTTAGTTTGCAAATTCTTTTAATTGCTCCATAAGCTTTTTGCGAGTGAAGAAAATTCTACTTTTTACTGTTCCAATGGAGATGTCCATATGGTCGGCAATCTCTTTGTATTTGAAACCTGCAACGTGCATTTCAAAAGGTTTTCTTTGCTCTGGCTCAAGAGTTTTAATGGCATTCACAATTTCTTTTGTGTTTTGTTGTGTCTCTGCATGGTCAGCTGGAATAATACTGCTAGTGTTAATTAAATACATATCATCAGTGGTATCAATTATTGTGTTAGCTTTCACTCTACGACGATAGTTGTTTATAAAAGTGTTTTTCATAATTGTAAAAGTCCAAGCCTTAATATTAGTATTTTCCTGAAACTTATCCATATTGGTCATGGCTTTCAGTAGTGTGTCTTGAACTAAATCTTTGGCGTCGTCTTCGTTATTGGTAAGTGAGTATGCAAAGTTTTGTAAATGTGGTTCGATATCTATAAGCTGTGTATTAAATTCAAATTGTTTCATAATGTTTTTTGTTTAAAGATAATGTTTTTTTGTCTGTTTGTCAAGTAAATTGTGTTATTAGTTTTTCCTTTAACATCAAATTACGGTGCAAAGTTAATTTAGATTCAGTCTAAAGTCAAATTGATATTTTTTATAGGCTTATAGGTTTTATTTATAAGGAGCTTTTCAACACGCTAAAATATGTTGTATCTTTTGCCCGGAAGTGTGTATATAAGCCCTTTTAGCTCAAGATTGAGAAGTATGCTTGCTGCCTTTGTGGAGTTCAAATTATTTTTTTCAATAATGGAATCAATATCCGCATTTGCATTTCGTTTGAGAAAATCAACAACAATTTGTTCCTCTTTGTTCAAATCAGCAAAAAGATTAAGTTGTGTTTCTGTCTTTTTCTTTTTTCTCCAATTCATTGCATTCATAATATCGTTTGCCGATTGTGTTAGAATTGCCTTATTAATATTTATGAGTTTATTACACCCTTCGGAATAGGTGTCATTAATTCTTCCGGGAATGGCAAAAACTTCTCTGCCATATGAGTTTGCTAATTCGGCAGTAATAAGGGCACCTCCTTTTTTTGCAGCTTCTACCACCAAAACAGCATCTGCCAATCCGGCAATAATTCTATTTCTTTGCGGAAAATTTTCTCTATCTGGAATTGTTCCCGAAGGAAATTCGGAGATAATGGCTCCTGTTTCCAACATATCTTTGGCAAGTTTTCTGTTTTGCGATGGGTATAAAATATCCAATCCATGGGCAACCACGCCCACAGTGGGTACATTAAATTCCAATGACGAGTGATGTGCAGCAGTGTCTATCCCATAAGCCAAACCACTTACAACTACTATGTCGAGATGTATTGACAAATCTTCTATTATTTTCCGAGTGATTTGAACGCCGTAGTCGGTAGATTTTCGAGTGCCTACAATAGAAATAATCTTAGTAGCATTAAAATCAAAATCGCCCCTATAGTATAATAGTACAGGAGTGTCATCGCAAAATTTCAGTCTATATGGAAAACTTTCGTCAGTATAGAAAAGGGTTTTGATTTCGTTTTTTTGTATAAAACTAAGCTCCTTTTCAGCTTTAGGAAATACGTCCGATTTAGTTATGGCTTGGATGGCCATTTGGTGAAAGCCAGCACTTTCCAACATTGTGGGCGTAGCCCTAAAAACTTCGTCGGGTGTAAAATCTTGCAAAAGCCTTCGTGCCGAACGATGACCAATGCGAGGTATTAAGGTTAAAGCAATTTGATAAAGCAACATATCCAAAACTAAAATAGCCCGTAAAGATACAAATTTTGATTATATGGCAAATATATGAGAATATATTTTTTTAAAAAATTAGTTTGCCAAAAAACTGATGTTTGTTTTTTTATCAAACTAAACTCAGATATGACTTATACGAAATTGTATTTGCAAAATAGACCAATCTATTTTGCAAATACAATTATTCTTAGTTTTTCACAAACTTCAAAGTTTTTATGTTTTGGTTTTTGTCGTAGATTTTCAAGAAATACATTCCGCGTTTTAAGTCTCTAATTTGTATTTGTTGGTAATCATTTATTATAGTTTGACTTAAAAGTACTTTTCCTGTAATATCGCAAATTTCTAATTTGTCGGTACTTATGCCATTAAGCTTGATATTAATGTAATCGTTTGCAGGATTGGGATAGATAATTCCATTTTCGGTAATGCTTTCTTCTATAATTGAGGTTTCTGTATCCAAAATATTGATATAGACCTCTTTTTGGTAATCGCCTAAGCTTACAACTAAATTTTCATATCCCAAACTTAAAAGTGAAGCATATTCATCATCAAAACTTACTCTACCATAAGTTTCATTCCAAACTACACTGTTTTCAAGTCCCACGGTAAAATCTCTTGTAACGCTATCCACATGGTTATAATCGTCTTCGGTTTCAAAGTGCAAATAAACAGGAGTTGCAGCCACCAATGCCATGCTGTCGTTTTCCAAGCCCAAAGGAATTGGATAACGCCCTTCGGCATAGCTCCAACCGTCGCCAAGCATTGATTGCAATTCGGGGCTTGTGCCGATAAGTTGGGTAGTGAGTTTGCCTTCGGCAACACCAGGAATGTCGCCTATTGCAGTTGCTTCTTGTGTTACCATTTGCTTGTCGTAGTAATTATTACTTATTCCTGAAATTTGACTAAAAGTATTTGATGTATCTCCAATAATTGCATAAGCTGAGGTTTTAGCAAGGTTTAAATTGTTTTTAACCTCTGTAATTCCACTGGGATAGTAAAATTTTCCTATTATACCTCCAACTTCCGAATTACCGCTAATATTACCCGTATTCATGCAATTAATAACACCTAAACCTATATAATGAGCATTAGAAACATATTGTTTTCCAACAATGCCACCTGTAATTTCTTCTCCAATCAGAGAACCTGTATTTAAGCAATTAGAAATCAGAGAAGCATTATCTACAGCAAAAACACCACAAACATCTGTTTTTTTAGCTATAATATTTCCATTGTTAATACAATTTACTATGCTCCCGGCAACGGTAACATACGAAAACACACTTATCTCACAATAAGCAGGAACTCCGTTAATATTTATACCACCATTATTGATGCAATTACCTATATAGCCACCATCAGGTATTTCAGGTGAAAAATAATTTTGCTCTGAAAATATGTATGCAAAAATAGAATTTAAAAAATTTGTTGTAATATTGATATTTCC
>LSQX01377261.1_pt1 | contig 26249 bp, 22 predicted proteins | sample 654561 | NCBI WGS metagenome assembly LSQX01 (sample SAMN04489861, study PRJNA283612) | anaerobic digester metagenome | isolation source: 4 biogas reactors fed with cattle manure at either 37C or 55C with and... | place: Denmark: Kongens Lyngby | collected 2014 | reverse complement strand
AGATGTGTATAAGAGACAGAATCACGACCGTCGAGGGCGGCCGCAGCCTTGGCGAGTCTCGTGAGGTGAAGCGCTCCTCTCGGGCTGACTCCAAGAAGGAGCGCAGGGTGTTTTCTCGTGCCTTCGACGATGGACATGAGATATTCGCCCACTTCCCGGGACATGTTCACCGAAGCGGCGGCCTCCATCATTTCCGAAAGGTCTTCGCGGGTCATGGCGACCTTTACCTGAGATGCCGGAACGGGAGTGTCCGGCCCGGAGAACCTCTCAAGGATGTCCAGTTCTTCTTCCCTCGAGGGGTAACCCATGTCTATCTTCACTAAGAACCTGTCCACTTGGGCTTCAGGCAAGGGGAAGGTCCCTTCCATCTCGATAGGGTTTTGAGTCGCCAACACCATGAAAGGAGAGGGGAGAGGGCGCGTTTCGCCTTCGGTTGTCACTTGACGCTCCTCCATGGCCTCGAGCAGGCTCGATTGAGTCCTGGGCGTAGCCCTGTTGAGCTCGTCGGCCAAGATGATGTTGGCAAACACCGGACCCGGCACCCAGCGAAAATCGCCTTCTTTCTGGCTGAATACGTTGACGCCTGTGACATCTGAAGGGAGGAGGTCCGGAGTGAACTGGATGCGTTTGAAGGTAAGCCCTGTAGCCAGGGCGAACGTCCTGGCCAAGAGCGTTTTCCCTACTCCCGGCACGTCTTCCAAGAGGGCGTGCCCCGAGACCGAAAGGCACCTCAGGAGCATTCTGGCCTGCTCTCGTTTTCCGATCACGACCTTACCGATCTCGTCCAGCACGCGACTACAGTTCTCTGCAACCCTATCGAAGTCCGCCATTATATCACCCTTTTCGGTAGCTATACCTCTCCGGTACGTACCTGGGGCTATACTGCTCCGGTGCGCGGGAATCCTGCAGGGTGGTTATTAGTCTCCGGTTCTCAGCCTCCGCTTGCGGCTTCCGGCCCGGCTTTTCCGAGAGGATGGGAGAACGGCCTTTCCTTGGCTACAAGGTCTTCCAAGGTCTCCCGCTCTACGACGACAAATGATTGCCTTTCGGCCACGTGCACGACCGCAGGGTTTGGAAGATGGTTGTAGTTGGATTTCATGGAATACTGGTAGGCGCCCGACACCAAGATGCCTATAACGTCGCCGGGTGAGAGCTCAGGTAAGCAGGCAGATCTTACAAGCGTGTCTCCTTCCTCGCAGTGCTTTCCAACCAGGCGGTAGCTCAGGAGCTCACCGCCTCCGGACGGCCTTGCCAAGACCGCTTCGTATTCAGCCCCGTACAGGGCCGGCCGGGGGTTGTCCGACATTCCTCCGTCTACTGCCGCTATCAGGATACCGTTGGGCAAGGCCTTGACCGTGCCTACCGTGTAAAGCGTGACGGCCGATGAGGCTACAATAGACCTGCCCGGCTCGAAAAACAGCCTCGGCGTGGGAAGGCCCTTTCGAAAGCATGCTTCCGCCACTCTCTTCGCAGCGTTCCTCAGGTGCTTCCTTATCCCGTTTCCGTCATCCGGACCGGCGTCCTTGTAACGGACTCCTAAGCCGCCGCCCAGGTCCAGCTCCGGGATGACATAGCCCAGTTTATCGCGGACCTCAGCGGCGAAATCCACCATAATGTCCGCCGCCAAGAGGAAAGGAGAGTCGTCGAATATCTGGGATCCGATGTGGCAGTGGATCCCCATCAGCTTGAGATTGGGCGACGCCAGCGTCAGGCGGACCGCATCCAGGTGCTGCCCCGAGTGCATCGGAATTCCAAACTTCGAGTCAATCACGCCTGTGGACAAGTATTCGTGGGTATGGGGGTCGATTCCCGGAGTAAGTCTCAGGAAAACCTTCTGGACGACTCCTTGTGATGCGGCTTCCTTCTGGACTCTCTCGAGCTCGGTTACGTTGTCGATGGCGATTCGGCCCACGCCGGACGACACCGCCATGGCGATCTCTCCGGCGCTCTTGTTGTTTCCGTGGAAAACGATGTGCTCGGGAGGAAAATTCGCCTTCAGCGCGAGAAAAAGCTCGCCACCGGACGAGACGTCCAGCCAAAGCCCCTCCTCGTGGACAATCTCGGCCATCCTCATGGTGAGGTATGCTTTGCCGGCGTATACGATTGTGTGGTGGGGGTAGATGTCCGTGAGGGCCGATGTATATTCCCTCATTGACTCCCGAATCGCATCTTCTGAGTACACGTAGAGCGGGGTTCCGTATTTCTCGGCGAGTTTCACCGCCGGTAACCCTCCGATGAGGAGTCCTTTATTTGAGTCGATCTCTATGTGCGGACGGATCCTCAACTCCACGTTTCCTCCCTTGACCAGCATGTTGTCAGTTTACATGGAAAATATGTGATGAATATAGCATTGGAGGGTCTGGGGGTCAATCGGAAATTCGGCTCCTTCTGTCCCGCGTCGTACCGGCGCCGAGGCCTAATCGATTACCTTTCGTCAGCTGCAAACAAGCCGGTAAGACTCATCGGAGGCGGCCCCTCAGCGCGTGGACAATTACTGCGCCGAGGAAGACGGAGCCTGCCCAACCGACCGCAGGGTAGACCGTCCTCACGAGGTTGGTGAACCCTACCGAACCTGCGAGCAACGCACCGCTTCCCGCGACGACCGTAACAAGTTTGAAGCGCAGCGAATCCTGAGCGGCGATCCTTGCGGAGAAACCGTAAAGGTTGGCGACGGCAGTGGTGTAGACTTCGGCCAAGAAGATCAGGGTGTAAAACCGGCCGCCAAGGCGATAGGCCTCGGAAGCCATCCCGGCCATGGGGATTTCATACTTAAGCACTCCCGGCAGGGAGGAGACTACTGCCAAGAACACGAGGAAGAGCGCGGCACCCAGTCCTACTGCGCCTATCACAGCGCTTAAGGCCACCTCTCTCCTGGAGCGCAAAGTGGTCCCCAGGGAAGCCAGAACGGGCACCGACATGATTAAGTTGTACGAAATGTAGGTGGCGCCTGCCAGTGGCCAAGCGGGGACAAGAGGCCTTGTGTCTGCGGGGGGAGCGTTGAACGCCGCGCCGCGAGACGCTATGACCGTGAGGCTCACGATGAGCACTCCGAGTATGAGAAGAGGCACAACCGTGCTGACCGCCGTTACGACCCCCCTCAGGCCGAAAAGGACGGTGGCTACGGTTGCAACCAGGATGAGCCCTGCTCCCACCAGCCAAGGTACCGAGAACTCCTGGGAGAGCACTGAGCCGGCTCCTGCTACCATTGCGGATAGAGCTCCAAAAAGAAAGAAGGTTGTCACGAGATCCAAGAGGGGCGATATAAACCTCCCGGAAATCTCGCGGATAACCGGTAGGTGAGACCTCGCGTTCATTTTCCGCCCTGCTTCCATGATGGCATAGCCGAAGAATGCGAAACCAACGGCGGTGAGCACTATGGCCGGGACACCTTTCCGGCCGAGAAGCCCGAAGAACTGGAGGACTTCCTGACCGGAAGCAAAACCTGCTCCTACTACCGTACCTATGTACGTGGCAGCCGATGCAAGTATCACTCTGTTTCGGTTCATATGTCATCCTCCATGGGGAGTCCGGCTACGAAGCTCCCTACATGGATATTTCACAGATCATGAAGGCAGAAATGCGTGCAGAGGTAAGTTTGAGGGAATCGGTCTGGGGCCAGACGTTTCCGCGGAGGATTTCCCGGACGATGTCTCTATCGGAGTATACCGGAACTCTGAATGAGGTATAGGCCTGACCTACTTCATGAGGCATGTGTGCATCGCTGCCGCCTATACCCGGGAGCTTTATTGAAGCTGCGTATTTTCCCAGTACTTCGCAAACCCAGGGGTACTTAAAGTGTTTTCCATTGCAGACTTCCAGGGCCCTAAGGCCGGCGAGGTCCTTTATCCGCTCGTCGACTACTACGGAGGGCTCAGAGTCAAACGGGCTTTTCTTCTCAAGCTTGTAAGGGTGGGCCGGTACGGCCAGTCCGCCGAGCCGGGCGGCTCTCTCGATGAGTTCCTGGGCCGAGTTCATCCGGTTGGCGCCCCAGTCTTTCCAGTCTTCGTCGCGTACTCCGTAGACGAGCATATGTCCGGCGTCGGTGGAAAGTTCGACTCCGCGGAAAATCCCCAAATTGCCCGCTGTTTTCTTCAGCTCTTCAAAAGGCAAGCTTAAGGAGAGGCGCTCGTGTTCGGTGATGACGATGGCATCGAGGCCTTTTTCTTTGGCTGCCTCGATAATGTCCCGGGGTTCCGAAGGCGATTCACCCGAGTACATAGAGTGCACGTGCATATCGACTTTGAAGACTTGCCTCTTGGCCATCATCCACCTCCTTTCACGGTATGCGCGCCATGAGTCTACGGTGTTATGTGCATTGTCATGTGAATTTCACGTTTCTCAACATTCTCTCTAAGGAAGGCTCCTCTTATTATATCAATGTCCTCAAGGAGACAATCCAGGCCCCGTGAGATATATTCAGCAAAATAAGCGGGCATGGGGACTTCCGAGATGCGTACGGCCGACCTTATCTCGCTTTTCTGGATGGACTGCAAAGACTGCACCGCCCGCTTCAGGATTTGACTTCGCCGCCTGGTATAGTCCATGAAATAGGAAACAATGGTTGATACTCTTCCGAGCCTCCTGGCTTCTTCCAGCTTCATGATGAACCTGTAGACGTTCTGGCACCGCGGATCCAGGCTCACTCCGAAATCGAACCAGACCGGCACGCCTCCCACGAGCGCCATGTTGTCTTCTCCGTCGTCCCAGTTGCGGACCAGGATGTCAAAGGCGGTCTGGTATCCCTTGGCAAGCTCGGGGTCATCGAAGGGCAGCTTGTCGGGCGTGTAGTCGTAGGCAGATCGCGAGAAGTAGAAGGTGGGTCCCACCAGCCTTTTCAGCTCTTCTACTTCCTCGGGCGTTAAGTCCATGTCGGAAGCGAGCCTGACCGATACCATATTGCAGCGTCCGAGTCCCAGGATGCTCACGAGTTTCTCGACGGGACCGTTTGAGAAAAACGTCTCCGGTATCCCTCTCCAGCGCCGGGAGGGGAGCGCTTCCTTGAAGACTTGGACAGACGGGGCGAAGTTCTCCTTGACGAAGTAGGTCGCGCCTTTAACTACATATTTGACTGTCCCGTGTTCAGCGGTGATGGTACCCATACGGTGTTTCTTCAAGCTCTCCGTTTAGTTTTCCTCCAAGCGGTATAATTGGAGCATGAGATGCTGGTATTGTCCAAGACACTGGTAAAGGGTAAGAATAGCTGTTCGTTTTGAACGTAGCAGCAGAATTGGCAGCTTTTTTGTGCTATCATTCTAGAGGAGTTTTTCCGTATGGAGCGGTGTGTTGGGGAGGAGGGCATTTTATGAAAAACATGGCTAGGCTCGGCATTACCCTGATGCTTATCTGTGCCGCCGCCGGACTCGGGTTGGCGGCAGTATATGCCAAGACAAGCCCTGTTATCGAGAAGCGCGCGCAGGAAGATCTCCTTGCGGCCGTGCGTGCCGCCATGCCTGAAGCCGAAGAGATTATAGAAGAGACCCAGGACGGTGAGACGTACTGGCTCGGCAAGAAGGCCGGCGAGATCATAGGCGGAGCGATAAAGGTTTCGTCTACCGGTTTCCGTGAGCCAATCGAGCTCATGGTCGGTTTCAACGCCGAAGGCAAAGTTTCAAGTGTAGTGATTCTCTCGCTTAACGATACTCCCGGGATCGGGACCAGGGTTAATGACAAGGCATGGCTAGATAAGTTCATAGGCGTCGAAAACCCCATGGCGGTCGATGCCATTGCCGGGGCCACCGTGTCGTCCAGCGCCGTCAAGGGCGGGGTGAAGAAGGCCGTCGATTTCATGGCTACCGTTGTGGCTCCTACCGAGACTGACGGCCCTATCGACATCGCTAGTGTGCCGGACGGCACCTACACCGGAAAAGGCCTTGGCCTCCACGAACTCGAGGTTTCCGTCAAGGTCGAGGGCGGCCGGATTGTAGAGGTCAAAGTGGTGCGACACGAGGAGTCACCGGGCATCGCCGACCCGGCAATAGCCGGCATTCCCAAGAAAATGGTTGAGGAGAACAAGATCGATGTGGATGCCGTGAGCGGGGCTACCTTTACGAGCGAAGGCATCATCGAGGCCGTGAAGGACGCGCTCAGGCCCTTTGCACAGACATCGGCGAAGCCCGCGCTGGATATCAGCAAGATCGCCGACGGTACCTATACCGCGACAGGCCTTGGCCTCAAGGAACTTGAGGTTTCCGTCACCGTTCTTGACGGTAAGATCACCGAGGTCAAGGTCGTGAGGCACGACGAGTCGCCCGGTATTGCAGATCCGGCGCTCAACGGGGTCCCCAAGGCCATAGTTGAGAAGCAGAGCGTCAAAGTCGATGCGGTTTCGGGCGCGACCTTTACCAGCCAAGGCATCATGGAGGCGGTGGAGAAGGCCCTTGCCGGAGCGCCGACAAAGTAAGATAAGAGTCCTTCTTTGCGACGACCACGCGGTCGTCCGCGAGGGTACCAGGCGTCTACTGGAAGAAGAGCCTGACATTGAGGTTGTGGGGGAAGCTTCCGACGGCCTTGAAGCGATAGAAAAGGCCAGGGAGCTTTCCCCTCACGTTGTAGCCATGGACATCTCCATGCCCCGCATGAACGGTATCGAGGCCACGAAACAGATTAAGAGCCTTAACCCTTCCATCCAAGTACTTGCCCTCACCGCGTACGATGACTTCGCGTATGTAGCCGGGCTCCTTGAAAACGGTGCCTCGGGGTACATACTGAAAAGCGCCCGGGCGGACCAGCTTGTGACGGCCATAAGGGCGACTGCCGGCGGCGATTCCGTTCTCGACCAGAGCGTTGCACGAGAGGTGTTCTCGCGCCTCGCGAGGAGGGGTGCGACCGACGAGGCCGCTCCGGCTTCCGCCTCGCCGGGTGGAAGGGAACCGGTGAAGCCCGCGGCAGGCCAGAGGGTNNCAGAGGGTAGAGTTGGATGCTCTTACCGCCAAGGAGACCGAGGTCTTGCGCCTCGCGGCGAAAGGCCTTTCAAACAAGCAGATCGCCGCCGATATGGGAGTGAGCCCAAGGACCGTCCAAACCCACCTTGCATCGGTATTTTCCAAGCTCGGTGTGGCTTCAAGGACAGAAGCCGTAGTTACGGCGCTGAAGTCCGGTATCCTCTCCGAAGACGATGTGGGAGATTCGTCCGATGGCTCGTAAGCGGACAGGCCTTGACCGGGGAACCCGTCTCCTCCTCGAGATGGGGAGGATCACCCGGGATAACCAGGGGAGGGACGACGCCCTATCCCGGATAGCCGGGCTTGTGCTCAGGAGCTTTAAGGTCGACGCAGTCGCCATCCTCGTCTACGACCAGTCATCTCGTTCTGCCTACGTTTCGGCTTCGGCGGCCGTCCGCGAAGAGAGGACCATCATTTCCTCTGACATCACCCTGAGGGTGACCAACGATTCCTTATTGGCGACGGTGCTCCGTTCGCCGGACAAGCCGCTTGTAATCAAAGAAAGGCGGCCCGATTCCGTGCTGGGCGAAACTCCCTTTGACGCGATGATCGCCGTACCCATGGCGTCCACTGAGGACGTCACCGGATTTATGCTCCTGGCAGGGAGCGTTAGGTCTATTTCCAGGATCTCGCCGGATCTCTTGATGGCCGTGGCGGGGCATGCCTCGATTATCGCGGACAGGGCCCAGCTCATGGAAAGCCTCAGGCGGTCAGACGAACGGTACAGGATGTTTGCGGAGAACGCGCAGGACATGGTGTTTATCCTGGACCGCGGCGGCCGCTTCCTGTATGTGAACCCCGTGTGCCGGGAGATCTTGGGCTTCGAGCCCGAGGAAATGATCGGGAGATACTTCGGCGAGTTCGTGACCGCCGAGTCTTGGGCTGCGACTACTGCTGAGGTCAAGAAGGCCGTTTCCGGGAGAGAGAGGAACGTGGAATATTCCTGGGTCATCCAGCGCAAGGACGGTGAGTACGCCACCCTTCACGTGAGGGCCTCTCTTGTCTACAGGGATTTTGACTTGTACCGGCATCAAGGCATAGCCAGGGATCCTTCCACAGAAAACCGCCTCAAAGAGCAATTGGTGAAGCAGGGGAGAGAGCTCAGCCAGTCAAGGTCGCGGGCCGAAAGGATGCGCGAGTATCTAGCGGTAGCCAACCGGGCCCAGGAAGAGGAACGGGCGAGGATAGCCAGGGATATCCACGACGGCGCTGTGCAGTATCTCGTGGCGTTGAGAAGGCGTCTTGACCTCCTCAAGAGGGAGTACCTCAAGAACTCCCCGTCTCACTCCGGCCAGGAGGCCTTTGAGGACATCGACTCGCTCCTCGACACCGCCATCCAAGACCTCAGGGAGTTCGCCAGGAACCTGCGTCCGCCTGTCTTGGACGATTTCGGCCTGGTCTCGGCCTGTGAGTGGCTTGCGGACCAGACCGCGAAGGAAGGCATCCGGGTGGTGTTCGCGCCCACCGGGGATATAAGGCGGCTTTCAGAAGACGTTGAAGTCACCGCTTTCCGCGTTGTCCAGGAGTCCTTGGCAAACGCCGTGAAGCACTCACGGGCCACTCAAGTCGAAGTGGACCTCGAGTTTCTCGAAGAGGAGCTCCGGATCATTGTCNNTAACGGCAAGGGATTCGAGATCCCGGAAGGCGTCGGCGCCCTGGGCAGAGCAGGGCAGATGGGCTTAGTGGGCATGTTTGAGCGTGCCGAGATGATGGGCGGCAAGATCGACCTCCAGTCAGCCATAGGAAAGGGCACCATCCTTACCGTGAGCGTACCTCTCCGGACCCAAGAATAGTCTGTCCCCGAGGTTGTTGCGTTGGCTTTGGCGGCCGTTGTTTTGTAGCTTGCGCTGATACGTAATTGCCTAAGCAGAAATGCCTAGTCCCCGGTACGCCATTCAGCCGAGGTCAGGTTTTCCCTCCGGAAGTAGGATAACCGTGAGAAGACGACGCGGAGGGATACACGATGGTAGCCGAAGAACTGCTTCTGGCAAGAAGGGCGTCCTTGGGCGATCACGAAGCCTTTGACCGCATCTATACCACCTACTACAAGCAAATATTGTGGCACATTACCCGCATGGTCGGAAACCGTCTGGACGCCGAGGACCTTACACAAGAAGTGTTTCTCAAAGCATACCAGTTCATAGGTACATACTCTGGGACGGCCAACCTGGGCCGCTGGCTAAGGAAGATCGCGACCAATACCTGCATCGACCAGATGAGAAAGAAGACGCTTCCGACGGTGTCCTGGCCCACAATGCTATCAAAGGACGGCGACGAGCAGCCCGTCGACTTCCCCGACCATTCGCTGTCGCCCCTTGAGATCACGGAATCCAATGAGGGCGAAAGCGCCATCATGGACGAGATAAACCGCTTGCCGGAGTATTACCGCAAAGTGGTAGTGCTCTACGACGTCATGGAGAAGACGGGAGAGGAAGTCGCCAGGGAGGCGTCCTGCCCCATAGGGACGGTTAAGTCGAGGCTCTCAAGAGCCCACAAGATCCTCCGGTCTGCGTTCGAATCTCCCGGTCTTCAGCCGTCTCAGGCCGGGGCCTGAGGGTAGCCTCGTGCCTGGAGGGGAGGCGCAGTCTCGCCGATAGGTGATAGGTGGGCGTCGTCTCGCGCGAGGGTCTGGGTGTAGTTTCGCCCGGGGCGTAGGCGTACTTTCGCCGGGGGGAATGTCCGGAGGGACCTCCTGAATAGGATCGACTGGGAGTTGATGGATAATAGCGCTTCCAGGATCGGGTCTCCACACGCCCAAGGTGAGGCGGCTCACGGTGCATATCATCGTATGGGCGCTTCTTCTAACCTGCATCGCCATGGCGGGTTACGTCATCATCTGGCCGGGTACAAGCGTTTTGGGGATCGATGTTGGGGGACTTACGGCCCGGGCCGCAGAGTCGCTTCTCGCCGGCAGGCTAAGTTGGGAGTCCAGGGAGATCACATTCATTGGAAACGACACGGAGGCAACCCTCTTTTTCGGAGCCGACCTAGGAGTTACTCCTGACCTCAAGGAAACCGTCAGAGCGTGCATGCGCCCCCTCTGGAGGGCTTTTGCGGACCGTCAGAAACCCCTCTGCCTCAAGGTGGACCGTGAGAAACTCTCGGCATCTATCGCTCGTCTTGCTTCCTTCTTCGAGGTTTCCGTGAGGGATGCCGAGTTCCACATCGACTCAAGCGACAGGGTCGTAGTAATACCCCACGTGGTGGGGAAGTCCTTGAACGCCTCATCTTTGGAGGCCCTCTTCACGGCGGGGCACTGGTACTCAGTTCCCGATACGGTTAGTCTCGAGTTTCACGACGTGGAGCCGCGTGTCCGCACCGAGGAGCTTGAGGCGTTTCTGCCGCTTGAGATCATATCGAGCTACACGACCTATTACGCCGCTTCCAAAGCCGACCGGGCTCACAACATAAGTCTCGCCGCTTCAACCATGGCTGAACTCGTTGTCTGGCCCGGTGAGACGTTCTCGTTCAATGCGACGGTGGGACCGCGGACGCCCGAGAGGGGCTACCGGAAAGCCCCCGTCATCGTCGGGGAGAGACTGGAAGACGACTACGGGGGAGGGGTCTGCCAGGTGTCGACCACGGTCTATGTGGCGATGCTTCAGGCGGGCCTCACGGTTACCGAACGGTATTGCCACGGTTTGCCTGTCGACTACGTGCCTCTCGGGCTCGATGCAACCGTCGCCTGGGACTACCTGGACCTCAAGATGACAAACCCCGGGCCTTACCCGTGCATCGTCCGGGCCAGGACGTCTCACGGAGCGCTCACAGTGGATGTGTTCGGTAAGAGGATACCCGGGCTCAAGATCGAGGTGGAGTCCCGGGTTATTAAGGAAATCCCCGCAGAGCCCCCGACTCAACCTGCGCCGGGCCTGGGATCAGGTCCGGGTGCCGACCCGTCCCAAGGGCCTCTGTCCCCCGGGCCGGGCGGAGATGCCGGCGAGCCCAAGGCGTCGGGCCTCAGGCCCGGCTATTTGGTCGAGACCGTAAGGCGCTACATAAGAAACGGAGTCCTCGAAAAAGCGGAGAGGCTGAACACCAGCAGCTACCCTCCCGAGAGGCCACGGTAGTGGCTCGTGCAGCTTTTCTCACGAGACTCGTCCATCCGCAGAACGGCCGGAGCAAGAACGCAATGCTCAGTACTTACGGTCCCCGCTACTCTGTTTCGCCAGGCAGCTTCCACTCGATCTTTTCCGGCATCCTCAGGATGAACTCCCTCAGCAAATGGAGCGCCGCGTCGGCGTCCCTGAGGTCCACTAGTTCCACGGGTGAGTGGGAATACCGCCTGGGTATGGTCACCGCAGCCGAAGGAATCCCCGATCTCGAAAGGTGCATGGCGGTGGCATCGGTGTTTCCGCCCGTGAAAAGGACAGGCTGGTAGGGGAGTCCCGCTTCCCGGGCAGTCTTCTCGAGCATGGAGAATACCGTGGTATCTGCGATGAGTCCTCTGGCTCCGCCTCCGGAGGTTACCTGCAAGACGGGGCCTAATCCGATACCCACCGGGAGCTCTTTAGTGAAGTTTATCTCCGGCGTATCCCCCGAAGGAACCGTGTCTAGGGCGATTGCTATATCCGGGTTGACCTCGAATGCCGATACGGCTGCTCCCCTGAGCCCGATCTCTTCCTGGACCGTCACCACAAAGTGGAGCTCGCCTTTAAACTCCTTGTCTTTCAAAGACTCAAGAAGCCCCAGCATGATGGCACATCCTACGCGGTCATCCAGCGCCTTGGAGACCAAGAGGTCTTCCGAGAGAAAAGTGGGCGGCGATACAAAGGTAATGGGCGTCCCGACCTTGATACCCATCGCCAGGACCTCTTCTTTTGTCTTGGCTCCTACATCTATATAGAGTTCCGTGTGTTTTTTGACCTCAGAGCGCTCTTTTTCCGAAGAGAGGTGGCCCGCTTTTACTCCTATGACGCCCGTGCGCCCCGCCAGGGTCACTACACGACCGGGAAGAAGGTTGTCACCGACTCCGCCCATCTTTTCGAAGCGGATGAAGCCGTCTTCTTCGATGCTTTTGACGAGAAGGCCGATCTCATCGGAGTGTGCGGCAATCATTACTTTTGGGCCGGCCTTGCCTCGTTTGACGGTGAAGATATTGCCCATGGGGTCAACACGGATCTCATCAACCAGCGGCTTCATCGCATCCACCATGTAGCGTATGACAGGTGCTTCACGTCCTGAAACCCCTGATAGGGTAAGTAGCGGCAGCAGGTGATTTGTAATCAGTTGGCGATCTGACAATTGTCATGCTCCTTTCGCTTAGTCTCGGCTTAGTCTCTTTTGGTCTCAGTTTTGTCTCAAGGCCGGATTTCGCTATGTACCCGTTTCTTACCTTCGCGGCGCCGGAGATGCCGGGTGTCTTTCGAATGCTCGTCTATGAGTTTGTTGTTGACTTTTTACCCCTCGGAGGATAATATACAAACAAGTGTTCACTACGAACAGGTGATCGATATGGGGCGGATCTTATACCTTAGATTCTTAGGAGCGCGAGCGAGCCAAGAGGCCAAAAAATGCGGCTTAGGCAGCGGAAAGCCGGGAGAGCCGGGAAAGCCATTGGTGATCCTCGAACGCGATTTAGTTACCGATTGCGACGGTAAAGCGTGGGACGAAGGGGTAAGGCCTGGCGACACACTCAGGCAAGCCAGAATATCATCTCCCACATGCCGGGTCCTCAGAGTGAGCGGGGCCGGCGGAGAGTACCTTGAGGATATTCTCGACATTTTGGCAAAGGTTAGCCCCTATGTGGAACCTTCCGCCGATCAAAACGGCGTGTTTGTCGATATCCCGATCGAGTCCGATCTGGGAAAAATACTCGACTTCCTTAATGGCCTATACTTCAAGGTTTTCGCGGGATTGAGCTATTCAAAGCTCATTTCCCGGGCGGTTTGTGACCTACTCGCAGAGGAGTATCTGGAGCGCGGAAAGGTATCTTCGGGAAATACCCCATGGGGCTCTGTACGCCACGAATCCCTGAGGAGCGACCGAACCCAAGGGGACGGGCAAGCCGGCGGCCGGGTTGTGGCTNNTGTGGCCGTGGTAGCGGGAGGCAAGGAGAAAGCCTTTCTTTCAGGGGCCCCTTTGGACTGTCTTTGGATGGTTCCTCCGGAGATCCTATCGACTCTCAGATCCCTCGGGCTCAAGAAGGTCAGGGATTTGCGCGAGGTTTCAGCGTCGGCCTTGGCCGAGCACATCGGCGACTGGGCCGTCATGGTTAAGAGGTGGGCGAATGGCGAGGAACGCTCTCGAGTCCAAGCGCTCTACCCGCCGCCTACTCTGTCCAAGCAGGTAGATTTCATTGAACCGGTCCCGCTCCAAAAAGAGTTGTTCCACGGTGCCCTTAAGGAATTGGCGGCCCGCCTCATTGAGAAGGGGGTCGGGTTCAAGACCATAAAGCTTTCTTTGACGGGTGATTTCAAGACATTGTCAGGAAATCAGGCGGGCGAGAGGAAGTTTGTGAGGCCGGTGGCTTCTCTCGAAGTCATGCGGACGGCAGTCGACGCCATAGTCGAGGGTATCCTCAAAGACATCTCCTCTTCAGCGCCGGATTTTGTGCCAGGGCCAGACTCAACGTCAGCGGCGGATCTTGTATCTGCGCAGGACTCCGCGCCAACGCAGGAGTCCCCGCCAACGCCGGACTTCGCGCCTGTCGTATCCGGTTTCAGCGTGGAACTTGCCGGTATCGCGCCCGTCCAGGCCAAGCCGTCGCCGCTTTTCCGCGGGGAAGTGTCCGCTAAACCCAAGGTAATCCCGGTTGCCTTGAAATTGGCCTTGTTCGGGCTGGAAGAGAAGTTCGGTGACCGGACGGTTACCTGGGGTAAGAAAGATACCGAGTCCGAGAGGTTCAACCCGGAGATCATACGGAGGGAGAAGATGCTGTCGATATGGGACCCCATGCGCCCGCCGGTTTTCGGAGAACTCCCCGGGCCGGCAAGTGCGGGAGTGGTAGCAGATGTCTAAAATCATCGATGCTCCGGTATTGGTTGTTACCGAAAACGAGAAGCCGAGGAGGTTCTTTTGGTTCAAGCGCTGGGTCAACGTGGCCAAAATCATGGACGAATGGCGGGAGACCGGGTGCTGGTGGGAGGATGAGCGGGAGAAGTCGTTTTTCAGAGTGCTGTCGTTGGAAGGGAGCATATACGAGGTCTATAACCAAGACAAACAGTGGAACCTTTATAAGGTCTATGACTGATGCCCGTACACACCCGCAGCACACATAAATGAACCTTGCCCTATATACGAATGACTCTTGCCCTTGAAGGTGCATAAGTGATGTTTGTCCACTTGCATGTCCATAGCCCTTATTCGTTTACCGACGGGGCTTCCACGGTAGACGAACTGGTTGCCCGTGCGGCCGATTTAGGCATGCCGGCGCTGGCAGTAACGGACCACAACAACGTCTCTGCCGTTGTCCGGCTTACAAAAGCCGCCAAGAGGACCGGGATAAAGCCTATTATGGGCGCCGAAGTTACGATGGAGGGCGGGCATCACCTGACTCTTCTCTGCCGGGGCCCGGAGGGATACCGCAACCTCTGCGCCCTCCTCAGTTCGGCTCACCTTGAAAATCCGCGCAAGCGACCTGAAGCAAACTTTGAGGCGCTTAGCCGCTACAAAGACGGGCTTATCGCTTTGACAGGGTGCAGGCGGGCCCTGGTACCTTCTTTGATCCTCCGGAAAAGGTTCGGCGAGGCCAGGGACGCCGTGAAAAGGCTAAAGTCCATATTTGGGCCACAGTCACTCGTGATCGAAATGTCGGAGAGCCTGCTTCCGGGTTCAAATGCCCTAAACAGGTACCTTTACGAACTTGCCGGGGCCGAAGGACTCCGGGCCGCAGCTACCAACAACGTCCACTATGCACGGAAGGAAGACTTTTTCGTCCACGACGTCCTCACCTGTGTTAGGACGCTTACCAAACTCGACGACGTCCACCCCGAAAGGCGCCTAAACGCCGAAAACTACCTGAAAAGCGAAGACGAGATGGCCTTGGCTTTTAAGGACTACCCCGACGCTCTCCGGGCGACGGTCGAAATCGCGGCCCAGTGCGAGTCCCCGGTGGATCTCGGGGTGCCCAGTTTCCCTTCGTTTGCTGTGCCAGAATGCTACCCTTCGGCCGCGGCGTTTCTGCGCCATTTGGTTTTCGAGGGAGCGAGGAAGAGGTACGGGAAGGTCACGGCTCAGATTGATGAGAGGCTTAACTACGAACTCTACGTCATTGAGAAGCTGGGGTACGAAGATTACTTCCTGGTGGTGTGGGACCTGGTCCTGTTTGCCAGGAACCAGGGCATCAGACATGCCGGCCGGGGCTCGGCGGCAGACTCCGCGGTTGCCTACTGCTTGAACGTGACCGACGTCGACCCAATTGCCCAAAACCTTTTGTTTGAACGTTTCCTGAGCCTTGAGCGGGGTGAAAAACCGGACATAGATGTCGACTTCGATGCCAGGCGGAGAGATGAAGTGTCGGCTTACGTGAGAAAAAAGTACGGGGAAGACCACGTCGCCGCCGTGGCCACGTACAACACTTTTCAGGCGAGGTCGGCGATAAGAGACGTCGGGAAAGCCATGGGGTACTCGCCCGACGAGATAGATATCATCGCCAAGCGCATGCCTTACTACCTCTCGGCGTCCAAACTCACGGAGAGGTTCGACCTTGTGCCCGAACTCAAGGGCCTCCTTACGCCCAAGAAACTCAAGACGCTCCTTGAAGGGGCGGAGCGGCTTGCGGGGCTTCCCAGGTTCTTGGCGACCCACCTTGGCGGGCTGGTGATATCCAGACACCCCATAACACACCTGAGTCCGGTCCAGTATTCGGCCAAGGGGATTACCATCATCCAGTTTGATAAGGACGACGTCGAAGACTTAGGGCTTGTGAAGATAGACCTTCTTTCCCTGAGGACGCTCGGGGCGGTCGAGGATTCTCTTAATTACATGAAAAAAGCCGGCAAGAAACTGGATTACGACCGGCTCCCGCTGGATGACGCCCAAACTTACAGGAGGCTCAGGGCTTCCGACACCGTTGGCGTTTTCCAGTTGGAAAGCCCTGCCCAAAGGGCCCTCCAGGCCAGACTCGGCGCCGACAATATCGAGGATATCGTGGCAAGCGTCGCCCTCATAAGGCCCGGCCCCATAAAAGGAAACATGGTTGAGCCTTATGTTAGAAGGCGCCGGGGGCTCGAACCCATTACGTATCTCGAGCCCAGGTTGGAGCCAATCCTCAAGAAGACTTACGGGGTGATACTCTTCCAGGAGCAGGTCATAGAGATCGCCTCAACCATTGCCGGGTTCACTCCGGGCGAGGCCGACAAGCTCCGGAGGGTTATGACCCATATGAGGTCCGGGGAGGAGATGGAGAACCTCGGCAGGCTCTTTGTGGAGAAAGCGGTCCGGTCCGGAGTGGATGAAGTGACCGCCGAGGCCATTTTCCAGTGCATGAGGGGATATGCCAGTTACGGTTTCTGCGAAGCCCACGCCAGGGCTTTCGGGACCACCGCTTACAAAACCGCTTACCTGATCGAGCACCATCCGGCCGAGTTTTTCGGCGCCATCCTAAACAACGAGCCTATGGGGTATTACCCCATATCGACCATCTGCGTCGAAGCCAGGCGGCACGGGGTAAAGGTCAGCGGGCCTTCGGCAAACCGCTCCGGCAAGGATGTAAAGGTAGAGGGCAATGAGATAATCCTGCCGTTTAAGATGATAAGCGGGATTAGCGCCAGGACAATCGAGACAATCGAGGAAGAGAGGCGAAAAGGGCCTTTCAAGTCGTTTTCCGACTTCGTGGCGAGAGTCCGGCCTCCCGTCGATGTCCTCCGGGCCATGGTACTGTGCGGCGTTTTCGATGAATTCGGCGTGTCGAGAAAGAGGCTTGTCTGGTCGATCCCGGCGAGATTGAAGGAGTATGCCCGTGGTGTAGCTCAGGATGTTACTTCTGATGTCGCTTCGGTTGTTGCTTTTGATGTCGCTTCAACCGTTGCTTCGGCTGCTGCTTCTGTTGCTGCGTCTCATGCTGCTTCTGATGTCGTCTCTACCCCGGCGCTGGTCGATGCGCCCGAGGAGGACGCTCAAAGCGTGGGAGGCGACTTTACCATCGCCGAGAAAATCGCCTATGAGTACCAGGTGCTGGGTTTTTCTGTCTCGGAGCACCCGATGGCGGTTTGGCGGGAGAAACTCTCCAAACAAGGCTTTGTGAGTAGCCGGGACCTCAGTAATATCCGGCCCGGAGAGTTTGTGAAGGTAGGCGGCATACCCGTAAGGCCTCACAGGCCTCCGACCAAGAGCGGCAAGATCGTTGTCTTCGTCTCACTCGAAGACGAAGACGGCCTCATAGATGTCACCTGCTTCGAGAACGTCTACAAGAAGTACGGGAAATTCCTGTTCCCAGGCGAGCTCTTGCCTCTGGGTATCTGGGGCCAAGTGCAGAAGAGGGGAAACGCTTATTCGGTGACTGCGCGGACGGTTTTCCCTTTGTCTTACGCGTTGTCGGAGAGATCAGGAAGGTAAGTCGAGATACGCGTATCGCCGTACGAGTAGGTCTTCCTGAGGGAAAGCCGTCCCCATTTCTCCTCCATCCTCTCTCTCCGGTGCTGCTGGAGGACCACGATGCCGGCCGGGTCCACAAGGGGCGATCTTCCCAAAATCTCCATGGTCTTTTCGTCCAATTCGGTGAAATAGGGAGGGGCGACCAGGATGATCTCGTAGCGGCAACCGCTTTTCTCAAGGAGATCTACGATGCGCGTGGCATCTCCGGTGATGAGCCTCACGCGGTCTTCAATACCCAGCGAGGCCAAGTTCCTCCTTACGGTCTCCACGGCCTTTGGGTTCTTGTCGATGCAGGTGGCCGACCGGGCGCCTCGCGAAATGAGCTCTATGGAATAGCTGCCCGTCCCTGCGAAGAGGTCAAGGACGCTTGCTCCCTCGATGTAACCGGCCAAGATGTTCGCGACGGCGGCTCTCACCCTAGCGAGGGGCGGTCTTGTGGACTCGCCCGGGACCGAAGCCAGAGATCGCCCGCGAAACTCGCCGCCTATCACCTTAATCACCCGAATCCACCTCCCCGGAGAAAGGTAACCTCAAAAGGGTGGTAGTATAGCCACGTTACCATAAATTAGCCCGGTGTTATAATTGGTTTACACCCCAAACGTTGGACGCAACGGAGGATAAAGCAAGTGGCGAAGATTCTTCCTGCAGGTAAGATTCCGCAATCGGTATTTGAAGAAATCGTGCTCAAACGGGTGGGCGTTTCGAGAGATGAGATTGGTCTTGCCCCCGCGATAGGAGAAGATACGGCTACGGTCGACGTAGGCGACGAACTCCTCATCGTGAGTACCGACCCGATTACCGGCGCAACCCGCCGTTCCGGGTGGCTTGCCGTGAAGGTTGCCCTTAACGACATAGGCGCGGCCGGAGGGGAGCCCATTTGTGTGATGGTCACCATACTTCTTCCTGAGGGGACGACCGAGGACGAACTGCAGGAAATGATGGATGACATCCACGAAGCTTGCGTTGAGGAAAACGTCGCCGTCGCGGGCGGGCACACGGAGGTCACTCCGGGTCTTGAAAGGCCCATATTGAGCGTGACGGCTCTCGGGAAGACGCGCGGAAAGCGAGTGCTCCGGTCGAGTGGATGCCGGGTCGGCGACGACATAGTAGTTACTAAGTGGGCGGGCATGGAAGGTACGTCCATATTGGCCCACGATTTCAAGGAAGAGCTGCTGACTTTCCTAAGCCCGGAATCCGTGAGGGAAGCCGGGGAACTCTTGGAGAGAATCAGCGTGGTAAAAGACGGAGCCATTGCGCGGGAAAACGGCGCTCATGCCTGCCACGATGCCACGGAAGGCGGGGTGCTGGGTGCCATCTACGAGATGTGTGAGGCATCGGGCACCGGGGTAACGATAGAAGCCGACGCGATCCCTGTCCTTCCGGTGACGCTCGAGATAGCCGGCCGGACAGGTATCGATCCCTTGCGGCTTGTGTCGTCGGGATGTTTGATCGTATCTCACCCCGAGGGACAAAGGCTCTGCGAGGTTTACCGGAAAGCCGGTATCAACGCTGAGGTCGTGGGCAAAATGACAGATGGAGGCCGCGTTTTGAACCGGGGCGGGAGAACCACTATCTTGGAAAGGCCGACGACTGACGAACTATGGAAAGCCCGGGAGTTTCTATCCGGTCTCTCTCATCGTCCTTCGCGATAACAGCTTGCCCGGCCTCGCATAAGAAGCGGCTTTCTAAACGGCTTGATCCTTTGTGATTGAGGTGGTCTGCCCATGTGGATTGTCCCTGCGCTCGTGGGATTTGTGGTCCTCATGTGGCTGGGCATTGGCTGGCTGAGCTCACTCTTCAAGAACTACGAACACACCCTTGAGTCCGCGGTTACCTTGGGTATTGTCGGAGCGGCGTCTCTTTATTCGGGTTGGCGGACTGCAGGCGCCGTGGCTCCCGCGTGGTCGATTGGGGCCAGGACCGGTATCGCGCTGGCCGCGGGTCTTATGTTGTTCACGCTCAGCTCATTCATGGTTGTTACGCTGTGGATGGCTTTCCTCACGCGACGGTTTGACGAGGCAATAGCGGCTTTGGATAGCGAGGAGGAATTTATCCTTAGACAGCTGGAAAGCATGAGATGGCAGGCCTATGTGCGCTCTCAGGAACTTCCAGGCCCTCAAGAAGTCGAACCCCGCGCGCCCGATCCGAGGGATGAATGGAGGAAGGCGGTTGAGGCGTGGGAACAGGGCGGAGGTGCCGCCAGGATACGGTCTCTTAAAGTCTTGGAATGGCGCGACGAGACGGCCCGCAAGACCCCTGGCGAGCTCAGGGATGATATCCTCTCATTGGAACGAGAGATAGACGTAGAGCAGGACGAGGCAAAGAAGGACCAGGTGAGAGCCAGATTGGCCGTGTACAAACTGGCCCTTTACGAGAAAGAACCTCCTCTCAGAGAGCACAAGGTCAAGACCGGACCGGAGAAAGAGTTTAAGGCCGATGAAACGGTCCTCAGGCAGAGGCTTCAGGAGATCCACAGAGAACTGCAGCTCGTGAAGTTTGAGAAAACCCGGTTTATGAGAAGTCGCGTAAGACTCGGTTGGAGGTCTCAGAGATGAGCCACATAAGTTCCTACAAGACTGAGATAAAGCTGGACAGCGCTTTGTCGGCCGGGCGTTCGGTCGAGGAAGACCCGGGCTGGGACGTTTTGAACGAAGCCGTGCACGCTACTGCTGAAGAGATGAACCTTGATGTGACGCGGACGTTCAGAGACTACTACGGCCGCTCTATTGCGTGTGACTGGGGACTTGTGGGACCGGATATCCCCCGGGGAATCGGCATAACGGTGGACCGGAAAACCGGCGAAGTGGTGTTCGCCTGCGACCCGTACGGAGGTTTCGAGAGGACCGCAGGTGAAATAAAGGACAGGGTCGTCCAGAACTATGCGTCGCTTTGCGTCGCCAAAGCTCTGGCAGCACTGAACTACAACGTCGAAGTCGACGAGGTAAAGCACCCGGTTGAAGGCAAGAAGATCCTCATCAAGGGAGTACTGTGATGTCCAGGCGTGTAGACGTTGAGGTCGGAAGGTCCGGACAAGTGAAGATAGAGTTCTCCGGGTTTGAGGGGGACCTGTGTTACGAAGAGGCCGAGTCGATCGGCAAGATCTTGCGGTCATTGGGACTTAAGGCCGTGCCCGTGTCGATTACGCCCAAAACTCCTTCCGAGATCGAGGCTGAAGTGGGCGTCGAAGAGGCGCCCCGCAGGAAGGTGTCGGTCAGTTGACCCGGGGGGCCTTGGAGCGTTGTTTGAGCCTTTCTCGGGGCCGTGCGGCTTCGGAGCATGCGGCTCCAAGTCATGCGGCTCCAAGTTTCGCGGCTGCAAGTCATGTGGCTCCAGGCTATGCGGCAGGAGCCACGGCTCCGGGCTGCGCGGGAGGAGAGACGGCTCCGGACCGTGGGGCAGGAGTTGCGCCCCCGGTGAGTGAGCCCAGAGGACCCCGCTCGTACATGGAGATCGAGATCACGCCTCTTCGAATGAGCATTTTTGAGCGCTCTGGAGATGGACAGACTGCGGCCCTCCTTGATGCCCTGGCCCGGTCCGGACTAAAGCTCCGTGAGAGAGTGAGCTCCCCTTGCGGGTAGAATGCGGGGAGGGGGGATACAGTGGAGGATTACCTGGACCGCTCTTGGCTTGAAAAGGGCATGATGAAGCGGAAGTCAAACTACTCGCCCGTCATATGCTTCGAGACCGTCGACCCGAAGAGGATATACCAGCTCAAGACGTTCATTTTGAACTCCCCCGAGATGTCCCACATCGAGAACGTGTTCCTCTACGACCCGTGGGACGGCCTGGGTATGCTCCGGAAAGGCTCCGAGGGGCCCGTGTTCGAGCCTTATCGCAAGAGGATAGGTGCGAGCACTCCTGTTACATCCCGGCTCCGGGGGCCCGACAGCTCGGTGGAGATACAGGCGCTCAAGGCCGTCCTCAAAGAGATGGACGGCTATATGAAGTCGAGCCCGACGGTGTTCGTGGTCCAGAACCTCTCCGAGGTGAGAGAGGCCGATACGGGGTTCCAGGCAGCTCTCCGCGCCTGGGCCATCGACCCGCGGATCCTCGCCAAGGGTTCGACCATCGTGGTCTTGACGTCCGATGCCTCAAAGATCATGGACGAGTTCACCAGGGAGTTTGTCGTCATCGTGCCCGTCGATCCTTCGAGCCAAGATGAGCGCAGGGAGATCATTAAGAGGACCGCCGGTGAGCTGGGAGTTTCCCTGGACAGCACCAAGATCGAAGCCGCCAGGGTTACGCTTTCGGGACTAAACCTCCACCAAGTCGAAAGCATACTCCTCGAGTCCTACCACCGCGCCAAAGACTTCGACCCGGACATCATGAAGGAGCTCAAGTCGGAGATGGTCAAGCGCTCCAAGGTGCTCGAGGTCCGAGACCCCCAGTTCAGCTTCAAAGACATAGGCGGCTACCACGCCATAAAGGAGTTCGTCCAGAAGTACATCATAAACGTCCTCAAGAGGCCCGAGAAAGCAAGGCATTTCGGCCTGGGCCTCCCGAAGGGGCTCCTCTTTTTCGGCCCGCCCGGGACCGGTAAGAGCCTTTTCGCCAACGCCCTGGCCAGCGAAGTCCAGCTTCCCTTCATAAACCTCCTTACGGAGAACATCTACTCCAAGTGGCTGGGAGAATCGGGCCAGAACATGAAAAACGCCATAAGTATGGCCGATAAGATGTCCCCGGCGATAGTGTTCGTTGACGAGATCGACCGCTTCGGAAAGCGTTCGGGAGCGGCCACCGGTTCTGCCGAGGAAGAAACCCAGAGGGTCTTCTCCCAGTTCCTTGAGTGGCTCGGGCGCCCCGACAGAGAGGCCATCATCGTGGGCACGACCAACGTTCCCGAGCACCTCGACGACGCCTTCCTGCGCGCGGGGAGGTTCGACTACAAGATCCCGTTCCTCTACCCGGGCCCCCAGGCCAGGCTCGAGATCCTCATGGTCCACCTGGGTTTCCAAGCTGGAGGGAGGCGCTCAAGGGTGCCGCTCGACCACGGCGAAGAGGAGATCAGGCGTTACCTGGAGGAAGCGATAGTCCCGTGCACCACGAACTTCTCTTGCGCCGAGCTTGAGGAACTGGTAACCAGGGCCAAGAGGATCGCCTTCGACAAGGACAGGGAGTTTGTTACCGGCGAAGACCTCTTGACTGCGGCCAAGACATTCCGGATAGACGGCGCGCACAGGAAGCGCGTTGTCGAGGCGTGCATGGCTCAGGCCAGGCGTTTCACCGACGACCAGGTTTTCCTGGATTCCGTGGAGCAGGAGAACAGGCTTGAAGGCGATCTGGAGGCGGCTTCAGGTATTTGACTTTACGGCAGGGAGGCTTTCGGGTACCCTAAAAACTGAAGGACTCGCGGAAAGAGGGGTTAACATGAAGGAAAGAGTTCTGGCTGTTCTCGATGAGATTCGTCCGGCGCTTCGTGCCGATGGCGGAGATGTTGAGCTCGTAGACATAAGCTCCGACGGAGTGGTCAAGGTCAAGCTTACCGGGCACTGCGGTACTTGCCCGTTTGCCCTCATGACGCTTAAGGGCGGAATTGAGCGGGTCCTCAAGCAGGAAGTCCCCGAGGTCACCAAGGTCGTGGCGGAAGGGCTGACTGAAGAGTAGTTTCAGTTTAGGACTACTCGCGTGGCAAGCGACCATAAGTCCTGAGTGAGTGGTTTCTTAGAGATTCCCGAAGAACCGCCGGCCAAAGAGCACGGCGGTTCTTGTTTTCCGGGTGTCCCCGCGGGTGAACCCTGTGCATGTCTTTCCGCACATAATTCCCACTGTCTGACTTCCCCCGTGTATCACTCCTCGTTGGGCTCCGTGCCGCGCCCCGCTATGTCACATCCGTCCTGGGATGCATATAGATGATCTAGCGCGTAGGCATCCTTTTTCGGATGAAAGGAGGGCAATGATTCTGGATACCTGCGAAGTCAAGAAAGAGGAACTGAGACTGGAGGAGGTCGTAGGAGAAGGGACTTCGCAATTGGTGATCTCCCAAGCCGTGACAGTCCCCGAGGAAAAGCCGGATGTACGGGCAATCATCGATTTTGTAGCAAGACCACGCATCAACAAGGTCACGGTGCTTCCCGGCAAAGTCGTTGTCGATGGCGTGATCGACTTCGCCATAATCTACGAAGCAACTGTTGAGACCCAGACCGTCCACGTATTCCACGCAGAAGTCCCGTTTAGCCAGTTCGTCGAGATACCCGGAGCCGAGCCCGGCATGACCGCCAACGTCACGGTGGTAGTGGAGCACGCTGTCTTCCAGGTTAGTCCGGATGGAAGGAACGTAACAATCCGCGCGGTCGCGTCTATGCGCGTGAGGCTTACTCAGAGCACCATCATTGAAGTAGTCACCGACGTGAGCGGCGTTGCCGGATTGCAGGTTACCAGAGAAGTGATAAAGGCGGAAACCGTTTTGGGGGAGGGCGAGTCGCAGATCGTCCTACGAGAGAACCTGGCCATCCCAGACGCCAAACCCGATGTGGCAAGGGTGATCGACCACGTTTCAACCATCGATATAAGCATGACCACGGTTCTCCCGAACAAGGTCATCGTGAACGGGGTCATAAACCTCAGGGTCATCTACGAGGCAAATGTTCCCTCCCAGTCGGTCCACGTCGCACACTTCACCATCCCGTTTGAGTCGTTTGTGGAAATCCCGGGCGCTCAGCCGGGCATGTCGGTTGTCGCCGACGCCGATGTAGAGTTCGTGTCAATTGACGTCGCCGCCGACGGCAGGACGCTCTCGGTGAGGATCATCCTGAGGGTCCACGTGAAAGTGATCGCGGTCAGAAACATCACCATTATCACAAACGTGGCGGGGGTCCCCGGAATTCACATCGAGAAGGCGCTGGTACGGGTACAAGAGGTCTTGGGAGAAGACAAATCCCAGGAGATCGTGAGGGAGCTCATAGACATCCCCGACGAGAAGCCTCTTGCGGCAGCGGTTCTAAATTGCGCTTCGACTCCCGAGGTGAAGCGCACCATCGTAGCCCCGGGCAAAGTCATCGTCGACGGCGTCATAGCCCAGAGGATCATCTACGAGCCTTTGGCGGATCCGACACAGACGGTCCACACGTTGCACTATACCGTGCCGTTCTCAGGCTTCGTAATCTTGCCGGAAGCCAAGCCGGGAATGACGGCCAGGGTTTCGGTCAGGGTAGAGCACGCCAACTGCGAAGTACCTCCTGCAGGCGAGCCCGTCATGGTTACCAAGGTCCTCGAGATCACAGCCAGGGTCTTCAGGACCAGGCAGGTACACGTTGTCACAAAGGTGAAGTGCGCCGTGGCCCCGGGGATCTGCGATGGTACCGTCACGGCCAATCTGGTCAACGTCCGCCAGGGTCCCGGCATGACCTATGCGGTCATAGCCCAGGTGAATGCGGGAACCATGGTCAAGGTGTTGCAGCTGCAGGCCGGATGGGTCAGGGTGAGACTCGCCAACAACCGGGAAGGATGGATATCCAGCCAGTTTGTGAGGCACGACTGCCTGCCTTTGGGTTAGGGAGCGGCCCACCAAACCAAGGAGGACACAACACCAGAGGCACAACTGTCCGCAAGAACAGCCGGAACAGCCGGAAGCGCAAAGAGGCCAGGAAAGGACGCCTGGCCTCGGTTCCTTATTCCCAACTATACCCAAGCCTGCAGGAAACTGTGAGAGGTGGAGAGATCGGGTCGGAGGGTTCCTGAGGATAGGAATAACTTGGCTCTCGCCGCAGGAGCGAATTTCGGTCTCGGGCTGCGATTTTATATTATGTCTCCAATCCAGGGAGTAGAAAGAAAGGGGGAGAATAGCAGTATGAAGGCAAGAAAGACGCTTATTCTCATGGCGGCCGTCTTACTCGGCGTTATCCTTTTTGCCGGACAAGCTGCCGCCGCAGGCTATATCCGCTACATATTGGCTACTAGAGACGGCGGTACAGCCTACGTATTCACCACCCACGGGAGGCCCGGACTTGAGCGTCTGCTCAGGGACCTGTACCGAGAGGCCGGTGTTCCGTGGGAAGTGATCTTGCGCTACTTAAGGCCTGCACCCCGCCCGGTACCCGTGCCCAGGCCGGAACCACGGCCCGAGCCGAAGCCCGAGCCTCAGCCGGAACCTCAGCCTGAGCCCGAGCCCCAGCCGGAGCCCGAGCCTCAGCCAAAACCAGACCCTGAGCCGAATCCGGAGCAGAGCGGCATGACCGCCAAGGAGCAGGAAATGCTCAAGCTGGTCAACCAGGAGAGGGCGAAACTGGGCCTCAATCCTCTTGAGCCCGATATGGAGCTCGTAAAGCTCGCCAGGATGAAGGCACAGGACATGATCGACTTGGGCTACTTTGCGCACCAGTCGCCGACCTACGGCTCGCCCTTTGACATGATGAGGGCGGCCGGGATCACTTACCGCACTGCCGGCGAAAACCTGGCAGGAGCCGGGACGGTCGAGAGGGCTCACACGGCCCTTATGAACAGCGACGGTCACCGCAGGAACATACTGAACCCGGCGTATGACCACGTGGGGATAGGTATCATAGAAGGCGGCCCTTACGGGCTCATGTGCGTCCAGATGTTCACGGGCCAGTAATCCCTTCTAGACGCTCCTAAGCGCCCACAAAAGCAGTTTCAACTTACGCCGGAGAGCTCATGCTCTCCGGCGCTTCCTGCTCAACAAGGCAGGTCCCGGTCTCACGGTCTATATGTCTCTGAGAGGTGACAGCGTGGCTTCGGGTGAGCCTAGACCGGTCGCCGCCCGGCTCCAGTTTAGTCCGACATCCGCACGTAATCCCTAAACACCCAGCCGTCCTT
>LSQX01317744.1_pt6 | contig 26267 bp, 29 predicted proteins | sample 654561 | NCBI WGS metagenome assembly LSQX01 (sample SAMN04489861, study PRJNA283612) | anaerobic digester metagenome | isolation source: 4 biogas reactors fed with cattle manure at either 37C or 55C with and... | place: Denmark: Kongens Lyngby | collected 2014 | reverse complement strand
GCGGAGCAACCCACCCGGCTCCTCGCGGCCGTCGTAGACGGTGACCTGATGGCCGCGCTGGGTGAGGAACCAGGCGGCGGTCAGGCCGGCGGGGCCGGCTCCGATGACGGCCACACGCTTACCGGTCGGTCGGTCGGTCCGTAGGCGACCGTCTGCCTTGCGCTCATGGTCGGCCGCCGCCCGATGCAGGGCGCAGATGGCAATGGGTTCGTCCACGTCGCCACGTCTGCATACCGGCTCACAATACCGTGGGCAGACGCGCCCCAGGATCCCCGGGAAGGGCAGTTCGGCCCGCACGATCTCGGCCGCGCCGGCGAAATCGCCGGCGGCCAGCGCCGTGATGTAGGCGGGGATGTCGATGTGGGTGGGGCAGGCGTGCGTGCACGGCGCCTCACAATAGGCGTTGTGGTCGGAGAGGTACATCTTGAGGTAACTCTGGCGCCGGGCGCGCACACGCGGGGTGTCGGTCTTGACTGCCATGCCGTCGGCCACCCAAGTGGTGCAGGCGGCCTGCAGCTTCTGCATCCCTGAGACTTCCACTAGGCACAGACGGCAGGCGCCCCAAGCGGCGGTTCCCTCGATGTGACAGAGAGCGGGGATGTAGATGCCCTCTCGGCGCGCCACTTCGAGGACGGTCTCTCCCTCACGGGCGGCGACCCTCTTGCCGTCGATGGTGAGCTCCAAGGCGGTGGTGGCCACGGTTCCGACGGTGCTCCCGGCGGTCTTGCCGGTCGCAGTGGTCTTCTTGCCGGGGTCCTTCGGCGTAGTGTTCTCGGCGCGGGCGCTCATTTCCGTCTCCCTTCAGAAAGTGAGAGCACGTCTGTTTCCACCCGGACCGCGTCGAACCTGCAGGCCTGGAGACACGCATCGCACTTGATGCACAGTTTTTGGTCGATGCGGTGGGGGGACTTGCGCTCCCCGATCACCGCGCCGGACGGACAGGCGGTGAAACAGGCCCGGCAGCCTGTGCAGGCCTCTTCGTCGATGGTGTAGCGGATGAGTGGGCGGCAGACCTTGGCCGGGCAACGCTTCTCCACCACGTGGGCCATGACTTCATCTTTGAAGTAGCGCAGAGTGGATAGCACCGGGTTGGGAGCGCTACCGCCCAGCGCACAGAGCGATCCTTCCACGACGTCTTCCGCCAGCCGCTCCAGTGATTCCACCTCGTCGACGGTGGCCAGACCGGCTGAGATGCGGTCGAGGATCTCGAGCATCCTGGTGGTCCCCACCCGGCAGGGGACGCACTTGCCGCAGCTCTCCTGGGCGGTGAATTGGAGGAAGTACTTGGCAAAGTCGACCATGCAGGTGGTGTCGTCGACCACGACCATGCCACCGGAGCCCATCATGGAGCCGGCCGCGACCAGGCTCTCGAAATCGATGGGCTCGTCCAGCAATGAAGCGGGCAGGCAACCGCCCGACGGTCCTCCCAGCTGTACGGCCTTGAACTCACGACCCGGCAACATGCCTCCGCCGATGTCAAAGATCACCTCGCGCAAAGTGACGCCCATCGGCACCTCGATGAGCCCACCGTTCATGACTTTGCCCGTCAGTGAGAAGATCTTGGTGCCCTTGCTCGTCGCGGTTCCGAGCGCGGCGAACTTCTCGGCACCGTGATTGATGATCCACGGCACGTTGGCGTATGTTTCCACGTTGTTGAGGTTGGTGGGCTGGCCCCAGAGACCCTGCGCGACGGTGCGGATGTGCTTGCCTCTCGGCATGCCGCGTTGTCCCTCGATGGAGAGGGTGAGGGCTGTGGATTCTCCGCACACGAAAGCTCCCGCCCCTTGGTTGATACGGATGTCGAAGTCGAATCCCGAGTCCAAGATGTTCCGGCCGAGGAGCCCTCGTTCCCGGGCCTTCTGCAGAGCCCAGCGCAGTCGTTCGACCGCGAAGGGATACTCGCGACGCACGTAGACGTAGCCCTCCACGGGCCCGTTGTCAGCCCCGATGGCGTACGCGGCGATGGCCATGCCTTCAATAACGCTGTGAGGGTTGCCTTCGAGCACCGAGCGGTCCATGAACGCCCCAGGGTCGCCCTCGTCGGCGTTGCATATCACATAGTGCTTCTCACCGGGGTTGGTCCTGCACGACCGCCACTTGCGGCCTGTGGGGAATCCAGCCCCACCGCGCCCGCGGAGTCCGCTCTTGTCGATTTGGGCGATGACGTCCACGGGGTCGCCGGTTTTGAGCACCTTGGCCAGGGCCGCATAGCCGTCGTGGGCCAGATAGTCGTCGAGCGAGAAAGGATCGATTCTGCCGTTGAGGCTGAGCACGATGCGCTTCTGCAGCGAATAGAAGGGGATCTCAGCCTCCAGCGCGATCTGCTCGCCCGTGCCCGGGTGCCTGTAGAGGAGTCTTTCGACGACCCCATCGCCCACGATGCTCGTCTCCACGATCTCGTCTATATCCTTGGGCTTCAGCCTGGGGTAGAAGATGCCCTTTGGCCTGAGGACGATGATCGGGCCCTGCTGACAGAAGCCGTGGCAGCCCGTCTCGACCACGCGCACCTTGTCGGTCAGTCCTCGCTCTGCCAGCGTCTTGTCCACCGCGGTCCGTAGAGTCTCGTGCCCCGAGGCGTGGCAGGCCGTCCCCGCGCAGATGCGAATCTCAGTCTTAGAATCGTCGGCCAGGTAGGCGTTTCTGTCGGTCGCCGCGGTGAGCGCAGCGTCGATCCTGGCAGCATCACGCGGTGCTGTCTTCGCGCGGGTCGAGGCCGTCTTCGCGCCGGCCGCGCCGCGCCCGTTGTCGCTACCCGCTCTCATCACGACACCTCCTGCTTGCGCAGCCTGCGCACCAACCTACGAGCGTCCGTCGGGCCCATGCGGCCGTGGGTCTCATCGTTCCCGACGCGGACCACCGGGGCAAGGGCGCACGCGCCCACGCAGTTGACGGTTTGCAGGGTGAAGAGCCCGTCGGGCGTGGTGCCGCCCACCGGGATCTCGAGTTCTTGGCAGAAAGCCTCCACCACCAGGGGTGCGCCGGCCACATGGCAGGCTGTGCCCATGCAGACATCGATGACGTACTTGCCTACGGGCCTCAGGCGGAACTGTGCGTAGAAGCTGGCCACGCCGAACACCCGGGAGAAGGGCATGTGCATCTCGTCGGCGATACTCTCGAGCGCCTTCCGAGGCAGGTAACCGTAGGACTCCTGGGTGGCGTGAAGCGCTTCCACCAGCCCGGTGCCCGAGCGGATGCCGGCTATAACAGGGTCGAGCAACTTCATGTCGATCTCGGGCACGAACTGAGCCGGGGCCTCGCCCATGACACAGGCCGAGGCGGCTCCACAACTCTCCCCGGGGAGCGTCGTCAGGGCGGCGGCCCGGGCTGCTTCGATGTCAAAGGGTTCCTCGGGGAACTCGGGACAATACTCCAGCTCTATGCAGTCTACGGGGCAGGTCCGTTCGCAGAGCGTGCACGAGTAGCAACGGTAGCTCCCGTCCTCGTTCTTGACCAAGTCGAAGAGGCCGGTACGAGCGGTCTTGTCCACCAATTGCCGGCGCTCGAAGTCGATGCCTTTGAGAACCTCGTAAAGGGCTGAACCCTTAGGCTCGTCGTTCGTCATGTCGCTTTCCTTCAATCCTCCCTCAGGTTGAGATAGCGGCGCTCGACAGAGGTCGGCTTCTTGCCCTGCGCCGCCTTCTCGAGCACGGCGAACGCCTGTTCGATGTTGTCGGGAAAGATGTCCCGGCCTCCCAGTCCATACACGAACGGCAGGATCTGCGGCCGGGGGTCGTTGTCGTAGAGGGCTGCGCGCACCTCCAGGAACATGGGGCCGCCCATGGCCCCAAAGGAATCGGCGCGGTCCATCACTCCTATTGCCTTCACGTGCTCGAGAGCCTTTGCGTAAGCCTCGTGGGGGAAGGGCCGGAACACGCGCAGCCTTGCCATCCCCGCCTTGACTCCTTTGGCCCGGAGCTTGTCGACGATCATGCGGGTGGTTCCCGCCGTGGAGCCGGCCACGACTATGGCGATCTCGGCATCGTCCAACCGATAGGGGTCGAGCAGTCCGTAGTGACGGCCGCTCAGCTCCGCATACTCGTCGGCGACGCCTTGGATGACCTTGAGGGCGCGGTCCATGGCCCGGTTCTGTGAGACCTTATGTTCGAAGTACCAGCCGTGCAGGCCGTCGAAGGGTCCGACCGTGACCGGACGTTCAAGATCGAGCAGCGGGTTGACGGAGCGGAAGGGCCCGATGAAGTCCTGGACCTTCTGGTCGGAGAGCATCACAAGCGGACCGATGGCTCCGCTGATGACGTACCCGTCGTACATGTGCATGACGGGAGTCCGTACGTCCATGTGCTCGGCGATACGCACGGCTTGAAGGCAGTTGTCGTAGGCCTGCTGATGGTTCTCGCCGTATAGCTGGATCCAGCCGGTGTCACGTGCGCCCATGCTGTCGCTGTGGTCGCAATGGATGTTGATCGGGCCCGAAAGGGCGCGGTTCACGGTGGTCATCACGATGGGCAGCCGGTAGCTGGAGGCCACATAGAGCAGCTCCCACATGAGGGCCAGACCCTGGGAGGAGGTGGCCGTCATGGTCCGTGCACCTCCGGCCGCCGATCCGATCACGGCGCTCATGGCCGAATGCTCCGACTCCACCGTGACGAACTCGCTGGTGACTTTTCCGTCGGCCACCATCTGCGCGTAAAGCTGCACGACCTCGGTCTGCGGCGTGATGGGATAGGCGCAGACCACGTCGGGATCGATCTGGCGCATCGCCTCCGCCGTCGCTTCGTTGCCGGTGACGGCGAGGGTCTCGGCAGTATCTGCGCTCACCAGATCACCCCTTATCCTCGATTTCCATGATGATGGCGTCCGCGGGGCACTCGTGCGCGCAGATGCCACAGCCCTTGCAGTGTTTCTCGTCGATCCCCACAGCCTTGCCGTCCTCTATGATTATGGAGGCGTCCGGGCAGTAGAAGTAGCAGAGCATGCAGCCGGTGCATCTTCCGGAGTCGATGATCGGTATCTGCGAGCGCCAGCCGCCCGTCTCCACCTCTTCCGAGTTGCCGGCCACCGGGATGGTGGCTCCAAGCTCGTGTTTGTCGGGACCCCAGGTGTCGATGTCGCTGACGTCCCACTCGGATCTCTTAGCCGCCGCGCTCATTCGCCTTGGACCTCCTCGTAAGCACGCATGATAGCGGCGATGTTGCCCTCGACCACCTTGGGGGGGAACTTCTTCCCGAAGTCGACCCGCAGGAACTCCACGACCATCTCGATGGGGAAGAGCTCGGTTATCCGCGTCAGGGCTCCTACCATCGGTGTGTTGGGGATAGGCCTCCGTATGGTCTCGGTGGCGATCCGGGTGGCCGCTATCGTGAAGAGCCGTCCGCCCTCGAGTCCGTAAAGCTTTCGAAGTTCAGCCGGAGCCGCCTCACTGTTGACAAGGACGATGGCGTCGGCGGGGGCGCCCTTGGTGACATCGATGGTGCTGAGAAGCGAAGGGTCCAGTACGACTACGATACCTGGGTGCTCCACTCCGCAGTAGATCTGGATGGGCTCATCGCTGACCCGAGTGAACGCCACGATGGGTGCTCCGGAGCGCTCCGGCCCGTATTCGGGGAAGGCCTGGAAGTGTTTTCCTTGACCCAGCGCCAGTTCGGCGACCATCTTTGCCGCGGTGACGGCCCCCTGGCCCCCGCGCGCATGCCAGCGGATCTCGGTGAGGCTCTGCCCGCTCTGTGTCTCTGCCTTGGCGGCGCCCTTGGTGAACAAGATCGTTTTCCTCCAAACTCGAGAACTCAAGGTGTCGACCGGCGCCAGGGACACATCGGGGCCACCGAAGGATGATTCGGATGATCATCGCCATGCCTGGACGACCGGGGCGGACGGATGCTGATTATACCGAACCTTGCCGGTTCTCGTCCCGCGGCCGAAGGGCCGGGCGTCTGCGCGATGCTATAATGTCGACGTGTTCGACATACCTTGCTAGGGGAGCGTGTAGCTGAGAGTGTGGCTTTGCCACAGACCCTACGAACCTGATCTGGGTAATGCCAGCGAAGGGAAGTAACGGTAATCTACGTTAACCCGAGCGCCTTATGACCGTCTGACGGCGATCGGGCGTTCTTCCGCTCTCAGCCCCCGCGCCCCTTGCGTGAACGAGGAGTTGGCTATGCATGCCGTGGTGGTGGCTGGTTCGAGTTTGACCATGGAACTGGACGCTGCGCTGTTCGCCCGGGCCGATCTGCTGGTGGCGGTAGACGGGGGGGCTGAGGCGCTCGCGAGAGCGTGTCTTGTGCCCGACATCCTCGTCGGTGATATGGATTCGATCTCGGCATCGACGCGGGCGTCGCTCGAAGAGCAGGGTGTCGAGATGGTTCTACTCAGAACGGCCAAGAATGAGACCGACACTGAGGCCGCGCTCCGTCTGGCCGTCGCTCGAGGGGCCGGCGAGATCACCGTGTACGGAGCGCTCGGTGGACCCCGGTTGGACCATCTGCTGGCGAATCTGTTCTTGCTCTCTTCACCATGGTTGGTCGACGTCGGGGTACGCATGGTCGACGATCTGCACGAAGCCTTCCTTGTGAACGGCGACGTGGTGTTCGGAGGTGAACGTGGCGACGTGGTGTCGTTGTTGCCCATGACTCCGGAGGTGCGGGACGTCAGCACAGAAGGGCTCCTTTATCCGCTGACGGGAGAGGCGCTCACGCAATCGGCCACTCGGGGGGTCAGCAATGCCATGATGGGGCCCGAGGCCCGAGTCACCCATGGCACGGGGATCCTTCTTCTCATCCACCATCGAGGGAGGTAGTCAGATGTCGGGACCAGGGTACATGAGCCGGGAGATCCTGGGGTGCCAGTTCTCCATCTATCCTTTGTCGCAGTCGGACATCGACCGGCCGGTTCAGGCGGCCATACACGCGGCCGGCGCCGAAGGTTGCCCGGTGAGGGCGGGTAACCTGAGCACGCTTCTGTCAGGCAGTGAAGACCAGGTCTTCGCTGCGCTGCGGGCGGCGTTCCGCGCCGCGCAGCTCCACGGCCCCACTGTGATGACGGCCACCTTCGCATCCGGCATGCCCACCGATGAGCTGGTCGGCGAGATCCAGGCGGGGCTGGACGTCCAGGCCTCACCGTCGCGAGGCGCCCAGACTTCACCGTCGCAGGGCGTTGTGTCCGACGAGGGCTAAGATCGCAAGGTGCGAAGATGAAGTGGCAGAGGGATCTCGCCCCACCGGTCTTGCTCGTCGCCGTGCTGGTCCTGGGCTGGTACTTTGTAGCCAAAGCGAGCGGGCTGGGTTCGTTCGTCCTGCCCTCTCCGGCCGGCGTCGTTAAGGCCGGCTGGGAAACGAGGCACCTCTTGCTCGATGCCGTCGGCGCCACCATGTTGGCGACCGGTATAGGACTGCTGCTCGCCCTTGTCGCAGGAGTCGGATTGGCGGCCTTGGTGGACTTCTGGCCATTGGCGCGGCGCGCTCTCTACCCCATCCTGGTGGTGTCGCAGACGATACAGATACTCGCCATCGCGCCGATCCTGGTCATCTGGTTCGGCTTCGGCATGGCTCCGACCGTGTCCATCGTGGTGCTCTTCTGCTTCTTCCCTCTCACGATCAGCACCGCCGACGGCTTGGCCTCGGCAGACCCGGAGTTGATCGCCCTCCTGCGGGCCATGGGCGCCGGGAGGAGACACATCTGGCGGATGGTCCGCCTCCCTTCGGCTTTGCCCTCGTTCTTCACCGGTCTACGCATGGCCGTCACCTACAGCATCGTGGCGGCGACGATAGGGGAGTGGGTGGGGGGATCCCCGGGGTTGGGACAGTACCTCTTGCGCTCCAAGAACGCGCTGGCGACGGACCAGGTATTCGCCGCGATGTTCGTGACCTCGCTGTTGAGCGTGGCTTTGTTCCTGCTCGTCTACGGCATCGAGCGGGTGACCTTGCCCTGGTACCACTCGGCTGAGCGGAAGGAACAGTGGGAAGGACAGGGCATCTACTGAGCTATGAAGAAGGGGTTTGGATGAGACTCACATCACGAGTCAAACGCGCGGCGTTGGTCGCGCCACTGCTGATCGTCGCTGCGCTTGTCGCTGCGTGCGGCTGCGCGGTGTCGCCGGGAACGACGACGGAGGGAACGGCGCCGGTGAAGTTGATGCTCGATTGGGTGCCGAACACGAACCATACCGGCGTGTTCGTTGCAGTGGACAAAGGCTACTTCGAAGAGGTGGGACTCGACGTCCAGATCATAGAACCGGGCGAGGTCTATCCGGAGGCCGCGGTCGCGGGTGGCGCGGCCGATTTCGGCATCAGTTTCCAGGAGTCTGTGACACTCGCCCGGGTCGAGGGGGCTCCCATAGTCTCCATCGCGGCGGTCCTTCAGCATAATACGTCGGGCTTTGCCTCGCTCGCCGCTCTCGACGTCACGAGTCCGGTGGACTTCGAGGGATTACGTTATGGGGCTTGGGGCTCGCCCTCCGAGATACCCACGCTGAAAGCCTTGATGGAAGGCTCGGGGGCCGATTTCGCGAAGTTGAAGATGGTGACCACGGGCTTCTCCGACTCCATGGTCCTTCTCGCCGAGAAGCAGGTCGATCTCGTCTGGATCTACTACGGCTGGCAAGGGATCCAAGCCGAGGAGAAGGGGATCGACCTGAGCGTGGTGATGATGGAGGACTACCTCCACTCTGTGCCGGACTTCTACACCCCGGTTGTCATCACCAGCGAGGCCGAGATGGCGAAGCGGCCGGAGGTTGTCGAAGCGCTCCTTGTGGCCCTGTCTCGTGGCTACACCTTCGCGGCCGAACATCCGGATGAGGCCGCCGACATCCTTCTAGAAGCCGTGCCCGAACTGGATGCCGCGGTCGTCAGGAAGAGTCAGAGGTGGTTATCCAAGTACCACATAGCCGACACCGGCCGCTGGGGTGAGCAGAAATACGGCGTATGGCAAGATTACGCCGACTGGTTGGTGGAGAACGGCGTTGCGAGCGCCTCCATTGTGGCCGAAGAAGCCTTCACCAACCGGTTCCTGCTCCGATGACGAGGATGCTCCGATGACGAGGAAGGTGGCCGTACTGAGGATCCCTCATGGCCCGTCTCGCAGCGGGTGGCCGGAGTGACGCCGCCGCGAATAGAGTTGCGCAACGTGAGCAAGACCTTCGTCGGCAGCGGGCGCGTCGTCCACGCCCTGCATGACGTCTCTTTCCAGGTGATGCCCGGGGAGTTCGTCACCATAATCGGCGCCAGTGGGAGCGGGAAGAGCACGCTGTTCAATCTGTGCGTGGGCCTACTGGAGCCCGATGAGGGTTCGATCATCATAGACGGGAACCGACCTCCAAGCCGCTTAGGGATGCTGGGGTACATGCCGCAGCGCGATCTGTTGCTACCTTGGAGGAGCGTCCTTGACAACGTGATCTTGCCCCAGGATATCAAGGGCGTTCCCCGGAAGGAGTCCCGGCAGAAGGCCATGGACATGGTCAAGCGCTTCGGCCTGGAAGGTTTCGAACACGACTATCCGTCCGCGCTCTCGGGTGGGATGCGGCAGCGCGCGGCTCTACTGCGCACCTGGCTGACCGGTTGCGACACCCTGCTGCTCGACGAACCGTTCGGAGCGTTGGACGCCCTCACCCGCAAAGAGCTCCAGGACTGGCTGCTCGGAGTGTGGCAGGAATTCGGCCGGACTGTGGTGTTCATAACCCATGATGTCGAAGAAGCCGCCTACCTGGCCGACCGTGTCATAGTCCTGGGCGCCCGGCCGGGGACCGTCAAGCGCGAGTTGGTGGTGGATCTACCCCGCCCTCGGCGGCTGAGCATGTTGGCCGAACCCGGCTTCGGCGAATTGGTCCGGACACTCTTGGCGGATCTCGGCGTGGATGGGTCCGTCTACCTGTAGAAGAGGATCTCGGATAACTCCACTCCCCAGCGGTTCTCGGTCAGCTTGGCGAGCTCCGTGAACCAGATGCGTCCTTTGGTGATACCGCTCTGCAGCGTGATGATCTGGGTGGACTCCCCGTTCAGCCGCTCCACCTGAGCCATGCCTCCCGACGACGTGAACCGCAGCAACTGTCCCCTCCAGCCCTCGACAGAGGAACGGATCTCAACGACCGTCGCCTCTTCCTCCAGGAGGAAGTCTATGCCGACTCCCGTCTTCAGGTCTCCGAATGCGGCGGACCGGTAGAGCTCGGTGGTCCAAACGGTGCTCTCCTTGCCGTCGATGAGGTTGGGCAACTTCTCAGGGTTCTCCACGTTATCCCCTTCGAAGTCGACGTCGTCAAGACTCTCGACCTTGACCGGTATGGCTTCTCTTGTCACGGTGAGACGGAGCACGTCGTCGCGTCCTTTCATCTCCGCCTCCGGACTCTGCTCCAACACGACGCCGGCCTCTCTGTCCAGTGAGAGGATCTCATCGGTCACCTCGACCGTCATGCCCGCCTCGTCGGCCAGCACCCTAGCCTGGTCGACAGTGAGCCCCAACACGTGGGGCGCTCCACCCCCGGTCAACGTGAAGACGAGCGCCAGCGCAACGGCGACCGCGGCGACGGCCGTCAGAGCCCCTATCCACTTCCAGCGCCGCACGGTCCGGCGTTTGCGGGCCATCTCGCGTGCCCGTTCCCGCACCCAGTCGCTCTCTCCCGTGTCGTCATCGCGCGAGATGCCTGTTCCGCCCGCAGTCCCAGCCGGGTAGGAGCGGGCGGCCCTCTGCTGGGCTCCACCGCGGCGGGAGGCGCGCCTCGGCGCCGGAGAGACCTCCGTGACCCGTTGGGGTGCGTAGAGGCCCAGACCCACGAGCGCGCCCAGCAGTTCGTCCATGGAGAAGAAGCGGTCCTCCGGGGATTTCTCCAGGCAACGCATCACCACTCTCTCCAGCCCTTCGGGCAGGCTGGTTCTTACATCGCTGATGGGAGCAGGAGTCGCGCTCAGGTGCATGCGGGCGATCTCCGGCATGTTCGTGCCGTCGAAGGGAGGACTGCCGGTCAGCATCTCATACATGACTACACCGAGCGAATAGATGTCGGAGCGGGCGTCCACCGGCTTGCTCCTGATCTGCTCGGGCGACATATAGCGGGCGCTGCCTATGACCGAGCCTGCCCGGGTGACACGGGTCCAGTCCGGCCCGGTGGCGATGCCGAAGTCGGTGACCTTGGCGTGGCCGTCCCTATCGATGAGTATGTTCTGAGGTTTGACGTCGCGGTGGATGATGCCCGCGGCGTGAGCGGCGGCCAGTCCCTCGGCGACCTGACCCGTGATGCGTCCGAAGTCTCCGACACCCAGGAGCCCTTCGCGGATGACTTCCTTGAGGGAGCGGCCCTCGACGTACTCGAAGACGAGGTAGTCCTCGTTATCGCTGGAACCACGGTCGATGAGAGTGACCAGGTTGGGATGGGAGAGTTGGGCAAGAGCACGACCCTCCCGGTCGAATCGGGCTCGCGTGCGCGGGTCTTCGCTCAGAGGAGGCTCCAGCCGCTTGACGGCAACGTTTCTCTGCAGCCGAGTGTCCCAGGCCTGGTATACGATGCACATACCACCACGGCCCAGCACACGCCCCAACTGATAGCGGTTCTTCAGGAGCGGTCCGCTCCTGTTTTCGTCGCTGCTGTCTTCCATACGCTAGTATGAGAGCTCGGAACTCTTGGACACCAAGTAACGAGACACTATCATAGAACTTATCCAACGTTGGGAGGTGGCGGCGAGTGATCTACTACGTGATCCCCCGGGAGCTCGCGGATAAGTACTATAAGGAATTCAAGGAGCGATTCGCCGGTGTCGAGGGCGTCGAGGTGATCATCGACCGGCGCGAGGTCGATAGACGTTCTTTGGCCGAGGGAGGGGGCAAGAGGGTGCTCCGAGATCGCCGTCGCCGCCGCATCAGCGGCTCGTTTCCGGATGTGTGAACAATGGCCGGCTCTGGTCTCAGGCTGGATTTGCACAACCACACGCGCTTCTCCTCTGATGGATTGATGTCCCCAGCCAAACTGCTCCAGGTGGCGAAGGCCCGAGGGGTGGATTGCGTGGCCGTCACCGACCACGATACGATCGAGGGGGCACTCGAGGCGCTGGCTCTGTCCGACGCCGACCGTTCGTTACCGCGCGTGATCCCCGGGATCGAGCTGACGACGGCCGTGGGAGAGATCATCGGTCTGTACGTCCGGGAGACCATCCCGTTCGGACTTCCCCTGGACGAGGCCGTTGAGCGGATCAGGGAGCAGGGCGGTCTTGTATATCTGCCTCATCCCTACGATCTTTTCCGGCGTGGCACCATCTGCCGCACCGAACGTACAAGGGCCGCCCAGTTGGCCGATATCATCGAGGTCATCAACGGGCGTTCGCTGGGACCAAGAGCGGGCATCAAGGCCGCGAGGCTGGCGCGCCGGCTGGGCAAGCCTGCCGGCGCCGGCAGCGACGCTCACCGGAAGGCTGAAGTGGGGGTGTCGTGGGTCGTGGTCGATGCGTTCCCCTCTCGTGAGACGCTCGTCTCTCTGGTCGCATCGGGGAGGTTGTGCAACGGCTTGAGCCCCCGGGGCTACACTCTCAATTGGGGCATGCAGGGACTCGCTCCGGTGACCCGTATGCGCCGCAGAGTCGTCGGCGAGCTGACGAGGAGGTAAGGGTGGAGGACGGCCCTCCTGCCGAAGCTGTGAGGGCTTCGTTGTGGCGAGATCGGCGCGGCGGTCCGGAGGTCCATTGCTACCTGTGCGCCCATCACTGCCGCATAGCGCCCGGCGGGCGTGGTCTCTGCGGGGTCCGGGAGAACAGAGACGGGGTGCTCTACACTCTGGTATACGGCCGTCCCATCTCTCTAACGGTGGATCCCATCGAGAAGAAGCCGCTCTTCCACTTCCTGCCCGGCAGCCTCAGCCTGTCGCTCGCCACCGTGGGCTGCAACTTCGCCTGCGCGTTCTGCCAGAACGCCGATATCAGCCAGATGCCACGCGACCAGGGCAGGATCGCCGGACGGTATGTGCCGCCCGAGCAGGTGGTGGAGGCCGCCGTCCAGGCCGGGTGTCTCAGCATCTCCTACACCTACACTGAGCCGACCATCTTCTACGAATATGCTCGGGACTGCGCGCGGCTTGCCGTGCAGTCCGGGCTCAAGAACGTCTTCGTCACCAACGGTTACATGACAAAGGAGGCTCTCGACGATATCGACGGGGACCTGCACGCCGCCAACGTCGATCTGAAGTCGTTCTCCGACGATTTCTACCGCACCCAGGCCGGCGCGCGCTTGAAGCCCGTCCTAGACTCGATACGGCGTCTCTGGGAGATGGGGGTGTGGCTGGAGGTCACCACCCTGCTCATCCCGGGGTTTAACGACGAAGAGGCCGAGCTGCGGGCCCTCACGGAGTTCCTGGTGTCGGTGTCCCCCGACATCCCCTGGCACGTATCGCGGTTTCATCCCACGTATCGCCTGCTCGAAGCTGCTCCCACCCCCGTGTCGTCGGTTGAGCGGGCTCTGCGCTTGGGGAGAGAGGCCGGTCTGCGCTACGTCTACGGGGGGAATGTGGTCGGTCATTCATCGGAGTCCACGGTCTGTCCGGGATGTGGAGAGCCGCTGATAGAGCGCCGGGGCTTCAGTCTGGGTAAAATCAGCTTGAAGGACGGGCGGTGTCCACGATGCGGCATGGAGATCGCCATCAGACGGAAGGAGGCGCAGGAATGACGCTGATCGGCTGCTTCGTGACTCCTCACCCCGCGATAATCGTGCCGGAAGTGGGGGGCGACCGGCTCGCTGAGGTGGAGGACACCGTCCAGGCGATGCGTTCCGTCCAGGCCAAGACGGCCGCCCTCGCCCCTGAGACCATAGTGCTCCTGTCCCCACACGCCCCCATTCTTGCCGGCCAGATGAGCATATCGATGGCCTTGTCATACAGAGGTTCTCTGGCCTCCTTCGGAGCCGCCGACGTCACCGTGAAGGCCGACGGCGACCGGGACCTCGCCGAAGCCATCATGAGCAGGGCCGCCGACCACGGGGTCCGTTCGGCGATCACGGCATCGCGGGGAGACGTGATCGGATTAGACCACGGTTCCGTAGTGCCTTTGGTCTATCTTATGGGGAGCCTGAAGCAGCCATGCCGGCTCGTGCTGCTCGCTTTTTCTCAGATGGACCGCGAGGACCACGTCCTCTTCGGCAGGGCGGTGGGTGAGGCGGTCCTGGAGACTCCGCGGCGGGTGCTGTATGTGGCGAGTGGTGATCTGAGCCATAGGCTGATGCCGGGCGCTCCTGTCGGCTACGATCCACGCGGCGCACGTTTCGACCGCGCGGTGGTGGACGCCTTCGGCGCGGCGGATTGGGATGCTCTCCTGCGTATCGACCCGGGGCTCACCGCGGCGGCCGGGGAGTGCGGATACCGTTCTCTGGCGGTGCTGGCGGGTGTGATGACGGCGGCAAAGGCCGCGGGACTGACAACGAAGAACACGGTACTTTCCTACGAAGGCCCCTTCGGAGTGGGCTATCTCGTCGGTGAGGTGGAGGTCTCCGCACCGACGTCGGAGCAAGGAGGATCGGTGTGAGAGAAGAGGAGCGGGACCACGATCCCCTCGTGGCCCTTGCGCGGCGTGCCGTTGAGGCTCATATCCGCGACCAGGTCACTGTCGAGCCCGAGCTCATTCCTGGGCTGGAACCGCGCAAGGCCGGCGTCTTCGTGTCCCTCCACCTGCCTGACGGCTCGTTGCGGGGATGTGTAGGCACGACCGAGTCGCAGACGGGCAGCATCGAACGGGAGATCGTGACCAACGCCATCAACGCCGCTACCCGCGACCCTCGCTTCTATCCCGTGGAGCCGACGGAGCTCGAGGGTCTCGACGTCTCCGTGGATGTCCTCGGGCCGTATGAGGAGGTAGACGGTCCCGAGCACCTCGACCCGAAGACGTACGGGGTCATCGTGCGTACGATCGACGGCCGGCGGGCTCTGCTGCTCCCCGATCTCGAAGGTGTGGACACGGTCGAGCAACAACTTCGCATCGCATGCCGCAAAGGTGACATAGATCCCAGTTACGACCAGTATTCGATCTTCCGCTTCCGGGTGGAGCGGCACCACTGACCCAGGTCCGGGTTTTCCGGAGTGCGCTGCTGGGGTATCATGGCTATGTTGGGAGTCGCAACTTCGAACAGTGGAGTCACCGTGCAGATCAACAGTCCAAGCGTTGCAGTCGCGGGTCCTCGGGTCTCTCGCCGCAGACGCAGGTCTCGCGTCACCGGCCGGATCGTCTGGAGCGGCCTGCTCCGGATCTTGCAGCGCATCACCCACTACAAGCGTGGCGACCGGCTGGAATTCAAGCTGGGCTTCTCGGTCCGCGATCTGCTCACCGACAAGGGTCGGGTGGTCAGAGATCAGGTCGAAGCACTTGTGCAGGCCGTACAGAAGGCCGGATCGTACCAGGCCAAGGAGGAAGCCGCCCGGGCCGTCCATGCCGTCATGGATGGACTGAGGGACCGGGTACCCGCCGACGTGTTCGTGAAGCTGAGCGAATCGACGCCGGTGCGGGAGACCGCCCGTCTTGGCAGGGCCGTTGCACAACGCCTGCAGAAGGACGACGACCAGACCGAGGACAGATCCTCGCGCGAGGCGGCCTCAGTCTGACCGCTCAGCCTTTGATCACGCCCAGGGGTCGTAACCGCGCCACTCTGGGCGAGATGCCCGCACCGTCCATGACCGCCACTACTTGCCCCACGTCTTTGTAGGCTTCGGGCATCTCTTCGGCCAGGGTCTTGCGCCCCTGCGACCTCACCAGAACGCCGGCCGACTCCAACTCGCGTTCGATGGACCTTCCTTTGGCTCTCTTGCGAGCCTGTGATCTGCTCATCACTCGACCGGCCCCGTGGCAGGTGGAGCCGAAGGTCTCAGCCATGGATTTATCAGCACCCCTGCAGATGAAAGAAGCCGTCCCCATGTCGCCGGGGATGAGCACCGGCTGGCCGATCTCTCGATATGCGGCCGGGATCTCGGAGCGACCGGGGCCGAACGCCCGGGTGGCGCCCTTGCGGTGTACGCAGGCATCGACCGGCACACCCTCCACCTCATGAGTCTCGAGCTTCGCGATGTTATGGGCGACGTCGTAGACCAGGCGAAGGCCGAGGTCCTTGGGGGACATACGCAGGGCCCTCAGGAGGGCCTGCTCGGTGAGATGCATGATCATCTGTCGGTTGGCCCAAGCGTAGTTGGCGGCGCAGGCCATCGCCGCCAGGTATTGTCGCCCTTCGGGTGAGGTGACCGGGGCGCAGGCCAATTGGCGGTCGGGCAACTCGATGCCGTAGCGGTGGCTGGCGGACGCCATGGTCTCCAGCGAGTCCTCGCACACCTGATAGCCGAAGCCTCGCGACCCGCAGTGCACCATTATGGTGATCTGGCCCTCGCGGAGACCATAAGCGGCGGCCGCGGCGGCGTCGAAGACCCGGTCCACCGTCTGGATCTCAAGGAAGTGGTTCCCCGACCCCAGGGTGCCTACCTGATCCTGCCCTCGGACCCAGGCGCGCTCGCCCACCGCGCCGGGATCGGCGCCGGGCAACGTGCCGCCGTCCTCCGTGTGCTCCAGGTCTTCCTTCGAACCATAGCCCCGCTCGACCGCCCAGGCCGCTCCGCGCACTAGGATCTTCTCAAGCTCTTTGCGCGAGAGCCGTTCTATCGCGCCGCTTGCACCCACCCCCGAGGGGACATCGCGGAACAGCTGGTCGATGAGTGGCTTCATCCTGCCACCGACGTCGTCCGTCCGGAGATCGGTGGCCAGCAAGCGACAGCCGCAGTTGATGTCGTAGCCCACGCCACCCGGGGACACGATCCCTTCCTCCACGCTGAAGGCCGCCACCCCCCCGATGGGGAAACCGTAGCCGAAGTGGATGTCGGGCATGGCCATGGAGTAGCGGAGTATTCCCGGCAGATGCGCCACGTTGGCCACCTGCACGAGACTCTGGTCGTCCCGCACCTCTTGTATCAGTTCTCGGTCGGCGTAGACACGACCGGGAACGCGCATGCCGCCCACCGCGGGGAGTTCCCAGACGTACTCGCTCACCTGGATCAGATCCGGCGTAGTCATATGTTCCTCAGCTCCTCAGCCATGTAGGCCCGTACCTCCCATCCATCACACGTCGAACAGTACGGTTGCCCGCCATCCGCCCTCCGCCGTCCGTCCTACCGTCAGTTGGTGGTACGTGACGGCCTTGACTTCGGCGAGCAGCGTATGGCGTCGTCTGTCAAGAGTCTCTCCCCACAGATGGGCGGTCACCTGCAGGGGGCCCTCGGAGGCCGTTCTTACGTCTAGTCGGGCTGCGTTTGCCACGAAGCCCTCGGCGGCGAAAATGTACAGCGCTTCAGACAATAGGGAGCGGAGCGTCTCTTCAGAGTCCGGTCCGCACACCTCGATGGTCTCGGTGCGCTCGGCTCCAAGACCTTCCAGCTCGACCATCTGATCGTAGAGTGCGAACAAGGCGTTCCCAAACAGGGCGGATAGGTCCTCTCCCCAGATCTCCACGAAGAGGTCGGCCGGGTGTTCCAGTTCCGCATAGGCCTCGTCTCGAGCGCCGGTGTCCCAGTGTCTAGGTCTCTCTCCCATGGGTACGGGCCCCCGCCTTGTCAGGCCGCCGCGCGTCCGTTCCTGACTCAGCCGTCTTCTCTTCCGTCGCGCACACAGTCTTCGACCCGCGCTTCCTCCGCGGCACCAGGGTCTGGTCGAAGACCGAGCTCACGTGGTCGACGAAGCAGAACCGCAGGTCGCCCAGCATACTTCGATCTTCGATCTCGTCGATGTCGGCCTTGTTGCGGTCGGGCAAGAACACCCGGGTGATCCCGGCTGCTCGAGCGGCCAGCACCTTCTCCTTGATGCCGCCCACGGGAAGCACTTGTCCGGTGAGGGTGACCTCGCCGGTCATCGCCACGTTTGGATCCACCGCTCTTCCCGACACCATGCTCGCCAACGCGACTGCTATAGCTACTCCGGCCGAGGGGCCGTCTTTGGGCACGGCTCCGGCAGGTACATGGACGTGGAGGTCGTGTTTCTGGAAAAAGTCTGCTTCCGCCCCCAGCTTCTCCGAGGCGCTCCGTACATAAGTCAGCGCCGCTTGGGCCGACTCCTTCATGACCTCTCCGAGTTGTCCGGTGAGAGTCAACCGTCCGCTGCCCGGCATCGCCCGTGCCTCGATGAAGAGTATGTCGCCGCCGGTGGGCGTCCAGGCCAGACCCGTGGACACGCCCGGTTCACTTGTGCGCCGCTTGGTCTCGCGGAATATCTTCTTCTTGCCTAAGAACTTGGTGACCTGCCGCTCTCCGATGGTGATGCGCTCGCGGCCCTCCTCCGCCACCATGCGTGCGAACTTGCGGGCGATGGCGCCTATCTGGCGCTCTAGGTTGCGCACGCCCGCCTCGCGTGTGTAATGCTCGATGATCGTCCTCAGTGCGGTGTCGGTGATCTTGAGCTGGCCCGGCTTCAGACCGTTTCGGTCCAACTGCCGGGGAACCAGGTAACGCCTGGCGATGTGAAGTTTGTCATCCTCGGTATAACCGGCGATGGTGATGATCTCCATGCGGTCTCGTAGGGGGCCGGGGATGGTGTCGAGCATGTTGGCGGTGCAGACGAACATCACCTTCGACAGGTCGAAGGAGACGTCAAGGTAGTGATCGCGGAAGGTGGTGTTCTGCTCTGGGTCGAGTACCTCCAACATCGCACTCGAGGGGTCTCCGCGCCAGTCGGACCCCATCTTGTCGATCTCGTCGATCATGAACACCGGGTTGCTGCTGCCGGCGTCGCGGATGGCCCGGATGATGGTGCCGGGCATGGCGCCTACGTAGGTGCGTCGGTGTCCGCGGATCTCGGACTCGTCGCGTACGCCTCCCACGCTGATGCGGATGAACTTGCGCCCCATGGCTCGGGCGATGCTCTTACCCAGGCTGGTCTTGCCCACTCCAGGTGGACCGGCGAAACACAAGATCGGTCCTGAGACCTCGCTCTTCAGCTTCTGCACCGCAAGAAACTCCAGTATGCGGTCTTTGACATCCTCGAGGTCGTAGTGGTCCTCATCGAGCACCTTGCGGGCGTTGCCGATGTCGAGGTGATCGTCGGTGACGACCGACCAAGGCAGTGAGACGATCCAGTCCAGATAGGTGCGGATGACCCCGTATTCGGCGGCTGCCGGGGGCAGCTTGGCCAGGCGGTCCAACTCACGGCGGGCCTGCTTGTCGACTTCCTCGGGTAGACCGGCCTTGTCGATGCGTTCGCGCAGCTCGTTGACTTCAGCCTGAGTCTCGTCTGTCTCGCCGAGTTCGTCTTGGATGGCCTTGAGCTGCCGACGGAGGACGTACTCCCGTTGACTCTTGTCCATCTCGGACTGTACTTGGTCCTGGATCTTCGACCCTAACTCGAGCACCTCGAGTTCACGGTTGAGGAGTGTGGTCAGATGACGGAGACGCTTCGACAGATCGGTCTCTTCCAGGAGGGCCTGTTTGTCGTCGGTCTTGAGACGCATGGTGGAAGCGATGAAGTATCCCAGCGTCGCCGGGTCGTCGATGCCTGCCGCCGCCATCTCCAGTTCGTCGGGCAGATAGGGCACAAGCTGAATGATCCTCGTATAGACCGAGACCAGATTGCGCTGCAGGGCCTCGAGCTCCGTACCTTCTTCCACCACATCGGGAAGTTCCCTCACCTGGGCGACGAGGTAGGGCTCTTCGGTTGTGAACCGCTCGATCTCCAGCCGTCGGATGCCCTGAGCGATGATGCGGAGCGTTCCGTCGGGAGCCTTGATCATCCTCTGGATGGAGGCGAGCACGCCGATCATGTGTACGTCATCGGGCCCCGGCGTCTCCAGCTCTGGGTCCTTGGAGGCTACCAGGCCGACCTGCTTGTCGCCCCGCAGGATGTCGTCGATGAGTCGTACTGAACGCGGCTGTCCCACCGCCAAAGGCACGATGGTCTCGGGGAAGACGACCATCTCCTTGAGGGGGAGGATGGGGAGCCGGTCAGAATCGAGCAAGGGCTCCTGCTCGGCAGGCTCCTGGGAGACGATCACGAAGTCCTGGCCGGCCATCAGGCGCCACCCCCTTCGTTGTTCTCCTGGCCGGAGATGGGTATCTTCCTACTCACAGGGGGCGGCTTGAGAGGCAGCCGGATCTCCAGATAACCGTGATGGTAGGCGGCCGAAGCTCGGGAGGCGTCCAGCCCCGGAGGAAGCATGACCGTGCGTTCGAAGGCGCCGTAGACGATCTCCATCTGGTGGTAGACAGCGTCGGTGGGCCGCTCGTCGGAGCGGACACCGCTCACACGAAGTATGTTCTCCTCGACCACCAGACTTACGGCGTCCGGGTCTACGCCTGGGAGTTCGAACTTCACCACCACAGCCTTCTGGCGGTCGTCGAAGTAGACGTCGGCGGTCGGCCGGAACGTGGCTCTGCCGTAGCGAGGCACCCTGTCTCCCCGCAGCATCTCAAGGAACACACGATCTATCTCGCCCTGTGCGCCCCTGCGGGCGGACGTCTGACTCTTGCGTTTGGGCTCCATAAGAGAGACCTTACCTCATTGTGCGATTTCTAAAGCCTCCAACACACGGCCGAGTTCCTCGATCTGACGACCGTACTCGGTCCAGTCGCCGTTCTTCATAGCCTCCATCGCCGCTTCGTAGTGCCGGCCGGCGAGAGCAATGAGCGCTGCTGCGTCGCTCGATAGCGTGGTCGAAGTAGTCGTGCTCGTAGTCGTCGAGGAGACAGGAGTGGTGGTAGTGGTCGAAGAGGTAGGAGTGGTCGTCGTGGTCGAACCTGGGGCCGGGGTCGTGACGCCGGTGCTCCACGAGGTGGTCGTGGTGGCGCCGGAGAGCACTTCCTCCCCGAAGATTCTGGCCAGCGCCTCGTAAATCGTGGGCTCCATGACGATCTTGTCGCCATAAGAGACGATGACCCGGGTCAGTTCGGGGATGGGGCTCTGTTCGGCCTGGAGATAGACCGGTTCGAAGTACATCAACGAGTCTTTGACCGGCACCACCAGCAGATTGCCGCGGATCACCTGGCTGCCTGCCTGGCTCCACAGAGTGAGTTGAGATGAGATCACCGGATCGTTGGAGATACGGGCCTCCGTCTGAGAGGGTCCGTCGATGAACTTGTTCTTGGGGTAGTTGATCAACATCAGCTCGCCGTATCGATCGCCGTCCTGGCGGGCGGCCAGAAGTGCGATCAGGTTCTTCTTACTAAGCGGCGAGAACGGCTGCAGGAGGGCGAACTCAGGCTCAGTCTCTCCGGGCAGAGTCAACACCTCGTAGTAGGGGACCACCGGGATCTCTCCCTTGGCCGCCTGGCCGTATATCTCCATGGGGATCTCCCACACGTCCTCCTTGTTGTAGAAGATCTGCGGTTCGCTCATATGGTAGGTGGTGAGCATGGAAGCCTGGATGCTGTACAGGTCTTCGGGATAGCGCATGTGCCGCCGCAGATCGACCGGCATCTGATCGCCGGGTGTGAACAGGCCCTCGAACACCTTGCCCCAAGCGTTCGCGACGGGATCGTCCAGGTCCATCTGATAGAAGGTGACTCCACCGCTGTAGGCGTCGATGACCACCTTGATGGAATTGCGGATGTAGTTTATGGACGAGGCGCCGGCCGCGGGCTGGGAGTAGGGGAAGCGATCGGTGTATGAGTAGGCGTCCCACATCCACACCAGCGTACCGTCGTCACGGAGGACCAGGTACGGATCGCTGTCGTAGATCAAGAACGGAGCGAGCGCCTTCACTCGTTCCTTGATGGTGCGACGGTACATGACCCGCGAGTCCTCGGTGAGCGCTCCGGAAAAGAACAGCTTGAGGTCGTTGAAGCGGAAGCTGAACGCCATACGGCGGATCCTGCTGCCGATGGGTACGCCGCCGTCGCCTTCGTAGGATTCGACGAACACGTTCTCGTCGCCCTTGGGGTAGTCGAACTCAGGGTTGGTGGTATTCACCAACACGAACTTGTTGCCCAGCTCGCCGTAGTAGATCTCCGGCCGGGTGATCTTGAGGTCGCTGGAAGTCGTGGGCGGTATGTCGGTCACGAACAACCGGGGTAGCCCGCTGCTCGTCGCCTCGTTCACGGGGCTCATCACGAAGCCGTAGCCGTGCGTGTAGGTGAGGTGTTTGTTCACCCAGGTCTTCGATTGTTCCTGGAGTTGTGTCTGGTCGAGTTCGCGGGCGCTGATCAGCACCTGACGGTACTTATCGTCGACGATGTATCTGTCTACATCGACGTCGTTGAAGGAGTAATAGAGGCGGATCTCCTGGATCTGGGCATAGGTCGAAAGGGCCGGCCGGGGTTCCCAAAGGCGGACGTTGTCGATCGTCCCCGAGTTGGCCAGTATGTCAGAGGCGGTGAGGTCGATGGAGGCGTTGCTCGACACCTGAGTGATCCCGTCCAGGCCGAAGGCCCAGCGGGTGGCCTTGATGTTCCTTGCTATGTACTCGCTCTCCGCCGCGATCTCGTTAGGCGATACTTTGTACTGCTGGATGATGGCCGGGTAGGCTTTGCCGGCCAACGCCCAGGTGAGGAACATGACGGCTATGGCTATCGCGGGAAGCCTCCAGCCCTTGTAACGGATGTTGAGGATGAAGATCCCCGCCGCGATAAGTGACACGATGGCCAAGAAGGTGAGCACCGGTAGTGTGGCGTGCACATCTGTGTAGCTGGCCCCCAGGGTCACCCCCCTGGTGGAGTAGTCGAGCTCCCATCTCTGGAGCACGTAGTCCCCAGCTTTGGCCACCATCGCCACGGCCATGATCGCTGAAAGGTGCGCCTTGACGTGAGGGGCCAGGCGGATCTTGTTGTTCTGGTTGAGGACGAGAGCCTTGTCGGCTATGTAGACGAAGGCCGTCGCGATGAATGTGAAGAGTGTGGCCACCCCCACGAAGTTCACCAACATGGACCATAGAGGCAGGGTGAACACGAAGAACGAGGCGTCTTTGCCGAAGAGCGGGTCTGTGAACCCGAAGTCGGTGCGGTTGAGGAAGACGAGCACTTCCCCCCAGCGGCCGCTGTAGACGATGCCGAAGATGATCGCGACGACGATTGAGACGGCCAGCATCAACCGGCTCGGCCACTTACGCTTGGTGGCCCATTCGAAGACGTTGTCCTCATCGGCTTCGGCGACGGGGAGCAGCCGCGGCGATATCTTGCGGGCCAGCCACACGTTGCCGTAGAAGATCAAGAAGAATATCACCGCGAAGAAGAGACCTACGCACAGGCGGGCCAAGAAGGGGGTCCAGAAGACGTTGGTGTAACCCACTTCCTCATACCACAAGTAGCTGGTCCAGATGCGCGAGATGACGCTTCCCAGGCCGAAGAAGACGACCAAGACTATGGCGATGAGGAGCGCCCGCCGCAGCGGACCGGGGTTGAGGCGGATGAGGCGCTGTAGTCGGTCTGGCCCTTTGGGTTTCCTCGTCCTCGCCCGTTGGTGCTCGACGGGAGGCCTCTTGGTCTCGGCCGAGATGTCGTCTTCAAGCGGTATGGCTACAGCCCTCCTGGTAGTGTTTCTGAGGTTGGTCGCGACACTCTATCATCCGAGCCTGGCGACCACCTCATGATGGGGCCCGAGCTCATACACCGCTTCCCACTCGGAGTCCTTGAGGGCGAGGGCGTCCACGGCGGCCGACATGTCGTTCAGCCCTATCCGCAGTGCCACTCCCCAGCCGGCCGCGATCCCCCGGGGAGGCGGCACCTCTTCACAGCCGACTCCGGCCCCCTGAAGCACTTGCCGCGCGACCAGAACCTGGCGGCTCGTCTCAAAGGTGAAGACCGCGTTGCGTCTCACGGTGGCCATACGGCATCCCGGCGCTTTGGGCCTAACGTGCGTTCTTCAGCACGATGGTGACCCGCTCGACCGGAAGGGTGGCTTTGGTGACCTCCAACACAGAGTCGTCCCTGTGCTCCACCACCTTCTGGGTTGCCAAGAACGGGTCGACCGTGGCTATGGGGAAATCGACCTTGTCGGTCTTGTAGTGCATGGGGATGACGATCTTCGGACCGAGGGACTCGACCACCTGGGCGGCCTCGTCATGATCGATCGTGAAGAACCCGCCCACCGGCACCAACGCCACATCGACCGGACCGATCACCTTCAGCACGTCCGCATCCAGGGTGTGCCCGAGGTCTCCAAGATGAGCGAGCCGAAGATCGCCATCGTCCAACACCACGATGGTGTTCTTGCCCCGTTTCTCGCCCCCGGCTTCGTCGTGGGCCACGTCCACGCCGGTGATCTTCACGGCTCCCGCGGTCTCCGACACCGGGTGCGTCAGTACTCGTGGGTTGCCGGGGATGGTGTCGGTGGCGCCGTGGTCATCGTGCAGGTGGCTGGCTATGACCACGTCGGCGGTCTCATTCACCGGCTCGTATTTGATGGCGCCGTCGAAGCTCCCGGATAGGTACGGATCCAAGATGACCCTGGTATCATCCGACGCTTGGAGGAGGAAACAGGAATGGCCGAAGTAGGTGAGTCTCATGACTATCGCCTCCATTGGCTTTCTTCTAGTGCACATATAGGTTAGCCGATTCGACGATTGGGTAACAATACGCGAACACCTCCGGAAGCACTCCGGGAGCACGTAAGGAGAAGACTATGAGTGGTGGGACCGTGCAGGAAGTCAATGCCCAGGAATTCGACCAGATCATATCCACGTCGACGGTCCCTGTAGTGGCTGACTTCTGGGCCCCTTGGTGCGGCCCGTGCCGTATGGTGGGCCCGGTGCTGGAGAAGCTGGCGGCCGACCATCCGGATACGGTGAAGGTGGTGAAGGTCAATGTGGACCTTAACCAGGAGCTGGCCGGCCGGTTCGGCATCATGAGCATCCCCACGGTGATCCTGTTCAGCGGCGGCGAGCTCAAGACGCAACTCATCGGGGCTCGTAGCCAGAAGGACTACGAGCAGGAGTTTGGGCTGGTCTGATGGCTACATACGATCTCAGATGCCGTTCGTGCGGCAGGGATTTCGAGGTTTTCGTCTTGGGCTTCCTCAAGGACGAGACCAAGGTATGTCCCGACTGTGGCAGCCGGGAGGTGGAGCAGCGCTTCACCGGTTTCGGTGGCGTCATGGGCCTGAGTCCCGACTCGCGGTCTGGCTTCAGCAACCGCGCGTCGGGGAGCTGCGCTGCGAACACCGGCTTCAGCTGAGCCCAATGACGTTGGGACCGGTCGGGTCCCAGGCCACGTGAGATAATGTGACGTCGCCCTGCCCTCGGGGCGGCATCCGCCCGTCACGACGAAGGCAAGGGGTCGCATGTATCCGGAGCTGTTCCACATCGGCGGCTTCACCATGAACTCCTACGGGGCTATGATGGCCCTCGCCTTCCTCTGTGCCGGCTTCGTCGCCTACTGGCAGTTCAAGAAGCGGGATGTCAAACCCGACTTCATCTATGGCCTGCTCATCGCCTGCATCATCGGTGGCATGGTCGGGGCGAAGATCCACTACCTGATCCTGCATCCCGACGCATGGCCGCAGAATCTCTTGAGCGGGGAGGGCCTGGTCTGGTTTGGGGGGCTCTTCGGAGCTATCGTAGCGGTGGTGATCGTTGCTCTGCTCTCCAAGCAGAGACTGGCCGCGATCATGGACGCCGGTGGTCCGGCGGTGGCGGTGGGCTACGCTGTGGGGCGCATCGGCTGCTTCCTGCGCGGCTGCGACCATGGGACCCCCACCGACCTGCCCTGGGGGGTGACGTTCGAGCAGGGCATCCCGCCCACATCAGTGCCGGTACACCCCACCCAGCTGTACGAGACGGCGGCGTCGCTCGTCATCTTCGCGCTGCTGGTCTGGGTGATAAGCCCGAGATTCAAGCGGGAAGGCTCACTCATATTCGCCTTCGCCATCCTGCACGGGATCCAGAGACTTCTGGTGGAGTTCATCCGCACCAACGAACCCGCGGCCCTCGGACTCACCCAGATGCAGTGGATAAGCCTGGCCATGATCGTCCTGGGAGCCGTGGGCATCTGGTGGTTCGAGGCACACGGGCGGGTCCGTCCTATAATGCCGGATGGAGGGTCTTCGGAGCGTGATCCAGGGCCCGCCCCGGCGCCCAACGCCGGTATCGGCAAACGGTAGGAGAACCATGACGAACAGACACAGGAATGTGATGGCAGCGGCCTTGGGCTTTGTGCTGATCCTCGCTCTGGCCGCGTTGGCGGGCTGCGGTGGGTCCAAGGGAGGTGGCGAAGCAGGCGGCGAGGCTGCGCCCGGGTTCTCGGGTGTCACCCTTGATGGGACCGAGGTCTCCCTTGATGGATACCTCGGGAAGCCGTTGGTGCTGGCCTTCACCGCCAGTTGGTGACCCTCCTGCGGGAGAGAGGCTCCCGAACTCGATAGGTTCTATCGAGATAAAGGTGGAGAGGTAGGAGTGCTGGCGATGGTCGTCGG
>LSQX01106391.1_pt1 | contig 26269 bp, 23 predicted proteins | sample 654561 | NCBI WGS metagenome assembly LSQX01 (sample SAMN04489861, study PRJNA283612) | anaerobic digester metagenome | isolation source: 4 biogas reactors fed with cattle manure at either 37C or 55C with and... | place: Denmark: Kongens Lyngby | collected 2014 | reverse complement strand
CCAAAGACCATGAACAAGATCATCCAGGATCTATTCAAGGAGTAGTGCTAGCAGTAACTATGTGACACTATACAATGAGCGGGAACGAACATTAGGAGCAAATATGTTAAAAAGAAGCGAAGTACAACAAAAAGACACATGGGATCTGAGAAGTATTTTTAAAAGCGAAGAAGAGTTTGAAAGAGCCCTCCATAAATATGTAGAAAATGCGGAGGCTTTTTCAGCTAAATATAAAGGCAAGCTACATCAGGGCGACGTGATGATCAAAGCGCTAGAGGCCCACCGCGAACTGCTCGAGCAGTACACTCACCTCGAAACATACGTACACCTAAATATCAGCACGGATCTCCATGACCCTGAACACAACGAACGAAGAAGCCGTTTTGTGGCTCGTACGGCAGAGGTACAGACGTCGCTGAGCTTCTTAATCAGCGAGATCAGTGCGGTAGAGACAGAGACCATTGAAGAAGTCATCAGTGCTTCGCCGGAAAACAGACATGTTCTTCTGGAAATAGAAAAGAATAAGAAACATCGGCTCCATGAAAAGAGTGAAGAGACGATAAAGGCGCTTTCTCCCGTCATACATGCCACGGCACCTCTTTATAATAAACTCAAACTCGCTGACATGGACTTTGGTTCCTTTGAAGTCAAGGGGAAGACGTATCCGCTGTCCTTCGTGCTGTTTGAAAATGAATACGACTACGAAGAGAATCGGGACATTCGAAGAAAAGCCTATGAGGTGTTCTCCCAAACCCTCAGTAAGTATCAGCACAGCATGGCGTTCAACTACCAGACCCATCTCATGAATGAAAAGATCATGGCAAGACTGAGAGGTTTTGACTCGACCATCTCGTATTTACTTGATAAACAGGATGTCACGCGGGAAATGTACGATCGCCAGATCGATATTATTATGGAAGAACTGGCTCCTGCCATGCGAAAGTACGCGGGGCTTCTAAAAAAACGCCACGGCCTGGAGAAGATGACATTTAATGACCTAAAACTTGTGATCGACCCTGAATTTGAACCTGATATCACACAAGAACAGTCGCGTGAGTACCTCGTAAAAGGGCTGGAGATTTTGGGAGAAGACTATACGCAGATGATCGAGAGGGCTTTTGACGAGAGATGGATTGACTTTGCCGTCAACGACGGCAAGGCAAGCGGGGCCTTTTGCAGTAGCCCTTATGGAGTGCATCCGTACATTTTGATCTCATGGACATCCAAGATGCGAGAGGTGTTTGTGCTTGCTCATGAGCTGGGGCATGCCGGCCACTTCTATCGCGCACAGAAAAAGCAAAACATCACCGACTGCCGCCCTTCCATGTACTTCATTGAGGCGCCCTCAACTTTCAATGAGCTTCTCATGGCTCAACATCTCCTCTCGGAATCAAAGAGCGATCGGATGACGCGCTGGATCTATTCCACCATGATCGCAAGGACCTACTATCATAACTTTGTGACGCATCTGCAGGAAGCCCATTTCCAGAGGAAAGTCTATGCTCTGATCGATCAGGGCAAGGGAATCAGCGCACAGATCCTCAAGGATCTCTATGCGGATACTCTCCGACAATTTTGGGGCGATGCGGTGGAGATTGATGAGTACGCCGGACTCACCTGGATGCGTCAGCAGCACTACTACAAAGGACTCTATCCTTACACCTATAGCGCAGGACTGACGGTATCCACTGTGATGGCGCAGAAGGTCAAAGAGCATCCTGAAGCCATTGAGCAGTGGAAAGAAGTGCTTGATGCGGGCGGGACAAAGAACCCGGTGGAGCTCGCGGCTCTGGCAGGCATCGATATTTCCAATGCCGACGCGCTTAAAGAGACGGTCTCCTTTATCACCTTTTTGGTCGATGAGATTGAAAGACTCACGGAAAAGCTAGAGGAATCGAAGGAGCGATGAGCCTATAAAAATGATTTTTTCGCCCGTCACGTCATCCCCAAAAGTTGGTGAAAACCAAGTGAGGGGATTTTTTTGAGGATACTTTTTTATAAGATTTTTTCCTGTCAGTGATCCAACGCCTGCTACCTATGACAGAAGAATAGTTTGAATGAAAACTATTTTTTGTAATTTTACGTTTTTTAGGTTAATATAGATGAAACAAAGTTAGAGGAATACATGAAGGAATTAAGAAGACTGCTACCATTACTGCTATACTTAACTTTTAGTCTGTTCTGGATGGAGGCGCTGCTTCGCTTGGCGAATGATCAATCGTTCTTCAAGGGACTGCTGTTGCTTCTGTTTTTATGCTTGTTTTTCGCTATAGCGGTCTTGCTTTTGACGAGTCTGGTGCCGCAAAAGATTCGCAAGGGAACCTTGCTCGTCCTTATGGGCATCATCACATTTTACTTTTCCTCGCAGCTCGTCTACACAAAGATTTTCCGTACATACTATACCGTCTATAGTGCGCTTCACGGGACGGCAGCGCTTGGCTTTACAGGTGCTATATTCCAAGCCATCTTTAGAAATATCTTCCACATCCTCGCCTTGTATATTCCCTTTGCTGCTTTGATCATTTTCCGGAACCATCTTCCGACGTGGAAGTGGAACTGGAGACGACGCGTGTTGTTTCTCTCCATGCTCCTTGTGGTGTCACTCAGTGTCATCGTCATCAGTTTCATCGGTTCCATCGGTCAAAGGGGACAGGGCTCGAGTTTTGATATGCTTTTCAAACGCGGCCCCATGGATCAATCCGTTCACAAGGTGGGACTTCTGACGACCACTTGGAATGACCTCAAAGGATACATCTCCGGTAGCTCAACGGTGGATACCGAGATCCTTCCCCCCTCCTCTTCGCCCGGCGAGATCCCCGCTCTTTCGGATAAAAATACAGCGGGTCCCACCGCAACGGTGGCGGCTGAGGAAGGAAATCCGTCGGCTCTCAGCCAAAACACAGGTCCTAACGTATTGCAGATTGATTTTAAGAAATTGTATGATAACGAGTCTGATGAGACCATGTCCTGGATGCATGAATACTTCGGCTTGCGCGAGCCGACAAAAAAGAATGACCACACCGGCCGTTTTGCAGGACACAACTTAATTCTCATCACCGCCGAAGGCTTTTCTCATATGGTGATCGATCCGGAACTGACGCCAACTCTTTATAAGATGGCCACGCAAGGTTACGTGTTTCCTGAGTTCTACACCCCGATCTGGGAGGTCAGCACCTCCGACGGAGAATATGTGGCCACGACAGGGCTGATTCCCCGCTCCGGTGTCTGGTCCCTATCAAGAAGCGCCGTGAACTATCTCCCGTTTACGATGGGAAATGCGTTGCGCAGAGAAGGGTACCTGACAATGGCCTATCACAATCATACATATACATATTATGACCGAGATACGTCGCACCCGAACCTGGGTTATGAATACAAAGGGCTCGGAAACGGACTTGATATTCCTGAACAATGGCCCCAAAGTGACCTAGATATGATGGAAGCTTCCGTGGATGAATACATCCACAAAGAACCTTTCCATACGTATTACATGACCGTCAGCGGTCACCTGGAATACAACTTTACAGGCAACGCCATGGCCAAAAAGAACAGACATCTTGTCGATCATCTTGATTACAGCGATGAGGTAAAGGCGTATCTCTCCTGTAATATCGAACTGGATCGAGCCATGGAATATCTGCTGAAACGTCTCAATGAAGCAGGAGTAGCTGAGCGCACTCTGATCGTCATCAGTTCAGACCACTATCCTTACGGCTTGACCGACGGAGCGATGAATGAACTCGCCGGCCACGAGGTGGAGAGAAACTTTGAACTCTACCGAAACGCCCTGATCATGTACGAACAGGGAATGGAAAGTGAGATTATCACACGTCCGACGAGTTCGCTCGACATCATCCCCACCCTTCACAACCTGATGGGTCTCAACTTTGATTCCCGCCTTCTGATGGGCACGGATATCTTTAGCGATACAAGTCCCTTTGTGGTATTTTTGAACCGCAGCTACATCACCAAGGATTTCCGCTACAATTCCAGAACAGATGAATATCTCGGCAAAGAGCCTACGGCAGACTACAAAACGGAGATGAGCGAAAAGGTGCGAAGGATGTTCATGTACTCCGGACTGATTAATGAAAAAGACTACTACGGCTACCTTGATGCACGCAATCAGCTGCCCATTCCCCGGGCGTATCCCGATAATGTGAAGGAACTGCTAGCAAAAGACGAACCGGAGACACCGAGCGAAACGCCATAAATCTTAAAAAAATAAGTCTTTCCCTAGAAACGCGCTTGTTTCAAAGGAAGGACTTTTTTTGCGGAGAGGATGATTTAGAACTCCATGCTGCCAAACTTTCCGAGTTGCAGATCGGAGAGTGCCTGATAGAGGTCGTCTTTTGTTGCCATGGCAAAGGGGCCGTTCATATACACTTCTTGATCAAGCGGTTTGCCGCTGAGGACGAGGACCTCGGCAAAAGAGTCCGCTTCGAGCGTGACGGTTCCCTCTTCTTGAGAAAGCAAGAAGAAGTCTCCTTGGACACCTTGATCGCTGTTGTTTATGCGCACTTCTCCGTCGAGGACAAGGAGTCCGACGTGATGGTCTGCCGGTTCATCGACCGAAAACTGCGACAAGTCAGAGAGGCGGACGTAGTAGAGGTTGATCGGTGAGAGGGAGGGAACGGGTCCTTTGACACCGTAGGCTTCTCCGATGATTACGGTAAGCTTCGTCTCATCAAAGAATTCTCGAGTTCCCAGATCTTCTTTTGAAAAGCTCCGATACGCCGGCTCGTCGAACTTTCGCTCCTTAGGGGAGTCGATCCACAGCTGGACACAGTGGAGAACTCTTGGGTTTTTGCTCCACCTCTCCTCGTGCATCTCTTTATGAAGGATGCCTTTTCCCGCGTGCATCCACTGGACGCCGCCCGAGTGGATCGTGCCTTTATTTCTTGCATTGTCCTCATGGCTGAGTCGACCGGCTAGGCTGATGGTCAACGTGGAAAAACCGCGATGGGCATGAGGACCGACACCCACTTCAAAGGGAGTAGCTTCATAGTAGTAGGGTTCATGATAGTCCATCAGTAGAAACGGACTAAAGCGCGCGTGCCAGTCGAGCCCTTCTTCTTTTGGAAATAGTTGGCGCACGCGAAAACCGCTTCCGACCCAGTGTGGTTCGGGGGCGGCTATTTTTCTTTCTATGCTTCGATTCATTCTTCACCTCTTTTTAGTGGAGGGCCGAAAAACTTTGGAACATACGCATTGCCGAGGATGCGACTCCAGCTGGCTTCGTCATACTGACGGAATAACTCGCGGCTGTCGAGATTGGTGCTGATAAAGAGGCTTTTTTTATTCAGGTAACGGTGATTGATGAGATGGAAAAACTCTGTCACCACAAAGTCCGTGGGATTTTCCTTTCCCAAGTCATCGAGCAGAAGAAGATCACTCTCCATCAGGAGATGATAGATTTGTTCGTCCTGTGGCTCAGGTCTTCCTTGAAAGCGATATCTTCGAAGAAAGTCAACAAAACCGGGCGCTGTCACGGAGAAGACGATGACGCCGTCTTTGATCAGCTCCCCTGCAAAACTCTCCATCAGATAGGTTTTCCCCTGACTGATCGGACCGCTGAAGACATAGTTTCTGCCGGGGCGAAGCCTGAAGGAGCGGGCCTCTTCTTTCATGTCTTCTGAGATCTTGCGCATGTTTTCTCGCTGCTTCGGATCGGTAAATACATCCAGCAAGTACCCGCTGAGATCTCCTCTTACTCTAGAGCCACTCAGCTGATACACGCGTTCTGCGAGTTCTCTACGAAAGCAGGGGCAGTAGCTTCCGTCTTCAAGGTAGGCCGTGTCCTTGCATTCTTCGCAGTGGTAGACAGGCGCCAATGGATCTGTGTGAATATCGTGGCGCAGAAGGAGATCTTCTCGATCCTTTTCGAGGCGATCGTGAAGCCGCGCTTGTTCTTTTGCTGCGCTCTTTGCATGAGAGGGAGAGGCAAAGACTGCGCGAAGAATCTCCATCTCCATCTCTCGATAGCTCGTTTCCAGCGCTTCGAGTTCGGGGATGTCTTGATAGAGTTTTTTTCGTTTTCTTCGAGTGGCAAGCTCCTGAAGAAATCTTCTCTCTTCATATTCTCTAAGGAGCTCTTGGCGAATGTCTCTGATCATCGCTTAATTCCGTAGCGAGCCCACAATTCTTCGTTGCTGAGCTGGCTCATATCCTCTTTTGTCTCCTGCTTTCTCGGCGTCCCTTCATACTCATTGCGAAACGCCGCGTGCAGGTAGTTCATGGAAGGGTTGCGCTTGTTCATGGTGATCTCTTTGATCTTCTCAAGAATCTTTTCCATGTCGAACTGGTATTCGTCGAGCCAGGTGTCGATACAGTCTTTGTCGGCCTGAGTCGGCGCTGTATAAGGATACCCAAGCGCGCTGAGAACTTGCTTGTAATTGAGCTGGCGGAGGTTGAAGCGCTCCTTGAAGGCTTCAAGATCCTCAAGGGATTCGATGCCGTTATCATGCCAGTAGCGGAGGGTATTGACGACCTTTTGACCTCTTGCGTACTGCATGGCGTGGTCGCGGAAGGCTTCCCTTACCAGTTCTTTGGCCACGTCTTTATCACGCAAATAGTCGATGACGCTCGAGCGCTCGATCTCTGTGGCAGGAGAGACAAGCACCTCGTTGACGTAGCGGAAAAGCTCGTTATAAAGCTCTCCTCGATCTAAAGAGGACAGTGACTTTTTGAGCTGATAGTTGCTGCTGAGATACAGATCCCGTACACTCAGGTAATGGATATCCTCTTCTGAAGATGTCTTCGATGCGCTCAGACGCACGAGCCCCAAGTCTCTCCAGTATTTATACGCCTCCAGTATGTCTTCGCTCTTCACGCCAAGGCGCGTTGCCAGGATGGAGAGATCCGGATTCTGCCCTTTTTGTAAAAGCTGCAGACCTAACAGATAGACTTTGAGCGGAAGCAGCGGGGCATGCGGAACAAACTCTTCAATAAAGAGGCTTTCTAGCTGGATTAGGGAAAAATCAAAACTTTCAGGTTGTAAATAGATGGGCAAGGGAGTACCTCCTTCACTTATTATAGCCCATAGAGGCAAGGGAAAGAAGAAAAAGAAACGAGGAGAACCCCTTGGGAGCTGGCAAACGCACGCACTTCGAAGGCATTCCTTGCAGGAATTCTTCTAGGAGATCGGCTTTCGCAAAAATCTCCCGTGAGCAAGGGTTTGTCTCGTGGATCGCTGTGGTACAATGAGCGTTGAAAGGAAAAATATGGAATACTGTTCACTGGCCAGCGGTTCCAGCGGAAACGCTCACTATCTGGCGTCAAAAAATACAAAAATACTCGTGGATGTCGGCATGAGTGCGAAGTACATCCGGGAGGCTCTCGGCAGCGTCGGGGTCCTCCTTGATGACGTACACGCCATTGTCATCACCCACGCGCATATAGATCACATCCGAGGACTTCGCGTCCTTGCCCGCCGCACGTCGATTCCGATTTTTATTCATCGCACGGCATATGAGTGGTTGCGTCCGCAGCTCGAAGATGTACCATATGAGCGGTTCACGTTTTTCGATGAAGGAAATATGGTTCTTCGCGACATGCAAATCGAAGCGTTTCGCGTACCTCACGACGCGTTTATGACTTTCGGATTTCGTTTTACCGACGGGAAGAAGACACTGGGCATCGCCACGGATCTAGGAGAGATGGAAGATCAGGCGCTCGAGACACTCTCTGCATCGGACTTTCTTGTACTTGAGAGCAATCACGATGAGAACATGGTACGTATGGGCCCCTATCCCTATCGATTGAAGCAGAGGATTTTAGGGGAGATGGGGCATTTGAGCAATGCCCGGGCAGCGCAGAGTATTCGCTCCATCTACGAAGACAAAGGGAAGCTTCGCTTTGTTCTTCTGGCGCATTTGAGCGATCAAAACAATTATCCGGACCTTGCGTATATGACGACGCAGGCTCATCTAAAAGAACACAAAATATATGCCGGTCGAGATTTGCAAGTGGAGGTAGCTCCGAGGAAGCACCCTTCCGGCGTATATAGACTATTATAGGAGACGTAGCATATGGACCTTTTCACGAAATATCCCTTATTGGCTTCACTTTTAAATGACGCAATGATTTTTTTAAAACACGTTGTGGTGGCGGGGCTGATCTACATCGTAGGCAATATCATCGTCAAGAAACTTCTGACTTTTTTCACCGAAAGATTAAGGAGGCGGCAAGTCGATGAAACCGCCATCGGATTTATTCACTCGCTACTTCGAGTGGTCTTACGGATCCTTGTCGTCGTCATCGCACTGACGGCGCTTCAAATCCCCATGGCTTCTATCACAGCTGTCATTGCGGCGGCGAGTCTGTCTGTGGGGTTGGCTCTTCAGGGGAGCCTCGCCAATCTGGCTGGCGGCATCATCCTCGTCTTGTTTCACCCATTTCGCGTAGGGGATTACGTTGTCAGCTCGCAGGCTGAAGGAACAGTCCAAAAGATCGATCTTCTGACGACGTCTTTAATTACACCGGACAACCGGCTGGTGCTGGTTCCCAACTCTCAGATCTCCTCAAATACACTTATTAATGTCACGGCGTTCCCGCAGCGCCGTGTGGATACAAATGTCAATCTTCACCAAAACAGTGATCCTGAGAAGGCCAGACAAATCCTCACGGACGTCGCGAGGGCGCTCCCGCAGACTCTGCAGGATAGGCCGGTCGACGTGGTCGTCAGCCAGCGTGAAGACGCATCGCTTAGCATGTCGCTTCGCTTCTGGGTCAACACGGGCGATTACTGGCAAGCTTACTGGAAAGTTTTAGAAGATATGAAAATTGCACTCCGAGCGCAGGGCATTGATTACTTCGTGCCGAGCATGCGCTTGGAGTCTGGAGAAAAAAAGAATGAATCGTAAATGGCTTCTACTTCTGATGATACTGGCTCTTCTCTCTTTCCCCGTTTTTTCACTGAGCCGTGATGAGATGAAGGAGAAGTTGGGAGACGACGTTGTCTATGCTGATACAGAGATGACTCTGTGGCGCCTTCCTTTGGGATTTGATGGCCGAGAGCTGTTCTTTTCCATGGGTGATATGCCTGCGGTGAGTGGATTGGTCGCAAAGGGAGAGGGCGAGGACGGTATCGTTCTTAGCTGGGAAAGCGTAGAGGGAGCCTCTCACTATAGCGTATTCTACCTTGAAGGGGATGCCTGGCTCCCGCTTGCAAAAGTGGAGACAAACACCTATACAGATGTGTCAGCGCCAAACAAGGAAGTTCGCTCCTATCGCATAGCCGCGCATAGCCATGGAGATGACCGCGTGCAGAGCTCGTTTCTCTCCGAGGAGACCAAGGCAGCAAGGCTCGAGCCGATTGAAGATCTGGATGTTTCCACCCATGCAGGCGATGTCTACCTGAAATGGACTCCTGTACCGGGAGCGAAGGGGTATATCATCTATAAAGACGATGAAGAACTCAGAAGAACAGATGAAGAATCGATGAAGATTGATGAAGAAGGCTTGGAAGAAGAACACAGCTATACCGTCGTTCCTTATATAGGTGATGAGGGCGAAGAAGTGACAGGCCCGCCTGCGACGAAGGTGGTGGCGCCACATGTCAGCCGAGATCCGATGATTACCCTCGTTGTCAACAAAAAGCATCCGATCGAACCGAGAGACTATTATCCGGATGATCTGGTCTCTGTGGGAACAGAGGGCGAGTATCTGCAAAGAGAGGCGGCAGAGGCCTTTGAGCGCATGAATGAGGCGGCCAAAAATGACGGCTATCCTCTGACCGCACAGAGCGGTTTTCGCAGCTATGATCTGCAGCAGCTACTGTACACGCGCTATGTCAGTAATTACGGTCAGCAAGAGGCCGACACCTTCTCTGCTCGTCCGGGCTTTTCTGAACACCAGACCGGGCTTGTCATGGACATCATCGGCGGCGGCGGAGGGATCGGAGAGTCCGGAGGTTTTGACTCGACCGGGCAGTACCGCTGGCTCCTTGAGCATGCGCATAAGTATGGTTGGATCCTTCGATACCCACAAGGCTCTGAGGCAGTGACAGGGTATCAGTACGAATCCTGGCATTGGCGATACATCGGGGTGGAGGAAGCGATCCGATTTAAAGAAAGCGGACTTTCAACCCTGGAAGAATTTTATTCTATCGAAGGAGGCGACTACATCGAGTAGTCCCCCTTCTTTCGTTTCACCCATCTCAGCGAGGAGTAATACGTTGCCTGTTCCCTACATCATTGCGATGGTGATCGTTGCTTACATCGCCTTTTATACGGTGCAGCACTTTAGAAATAAGAGACACTTGCGAAGATATATTCGCGATTCGTTTGGAAAGCCGCCGGAAAAGCGCCGCAGCGATAAGCTCGAGAGTGTCAAAAAGTACTGGAGAGCGTGTGCGGCGAAGTTTCCTGCATACAGATCCGTCGATGAAAACACTTGGTACGACCTGGAGATGGATCTGTTTTTTGATGCGATCAATACGACTTGGAGCTCGGTGGGAAGCGAGGTGCTGTATGCTCGGCTACACCGCACAGATGCGCCGGAACTGGAGCCTCTGATCCAGGCATTTTTCGAGGATGAAGCCCTTCGAACAGAGGTGGCGTACTGTCTTCATGACATTGGAAAAGAAGACCATCACCGAGTGGATGAGTTTCTCTTTGACCCGGATGCTCAAAAGCCGGTGGGATATTATCCCGCGCAGAGTTTGGTGCCGCTTATCGGCATGGTTTTGGCTATCTTTCAACCTGCGGCAGGGATGATCGTGGTCAGTCTTGGCATAGCCTGGAATCTGTATACACGCCATAAGTACCGCTTTCAGGTCGAAGGAGGGATTGAGGCGGTGCGCTACGCTTCTAGGGCCATCAGCATTGGGAAGAATATCGAGTCTCTTTTGATGCCGACCTTTCCTGAGGAGGCGCTTCGGCTAAAGGAAGCCCTCGAGCCTTTAAAGGCCGTCCCGTCAAAAATGCCGCTGAAGATGAGCTCGGGAGATCCGATTCAAATGCTCTTAGAATATCTGAATTACGCCTTGCTGCTGGACTTCAATCGCTACAACCGCGCACTGAGCTATCTGATAGCGGCTCCCGACGCTCTGCAAAAGGTCTGGGAGGCGATTGGCCATGTGGAGATCGCTCTGGCGGTTGCCTCGCTAGAGAAGCGCACTGACGTGTGCGTTCCTGTATTTCATGATGAATATTCGATCGTGGCGCAGGATCTGGTGCATCCGCTTGTTAAAGACGCAGTGCCCAATCCGGTTGATTTTTCGATCAGCACTATTGTCTCAGGCTCTAATGCATCAGGCAAATCCACTTACGTAAAGGCGATCGCAATCAGCGCCATCACGTCGCAGAGCCTCGGCCGAGCATTTGCCAAGAGCTTTTCGATGAAGCGAGGACAGGTCCTTACTTCTATGGCGATCAGAGACAATATTTATAAAGGGGACTCGTATTTTGTCGCGGAGATCAAAAGCCTAAAGCGGCTGATCGATGCAAGCAGCAGAGGAGGCGTCGCCTATTTGTTTATCGATGAGATCCTCAAGGGGACTAACACTGTGGAGAGGATTGCCGCCTCGCATGCGCTTTTGAGATGGTTTGAACAGCAGGGAAGTCTTGTCATCAGCGCCACACATGATATTGAGCTGACGGAGCTCCTCGCAGATCGCATGAAAAATATTCACTTCCGAGAGACGGTGACGCAGGAGCGCATTACCTTTGACTATCAGGTAAAATCCGGCCCCACCCGCACCACCAACGCCATCAATCTTCTTCGCCACTATGAGTTCCCTCCTGCTATCACGGAGCGGGCGCAGGCCCTGGCGGAGAGATTCCTTCTACATAGAAGTTGGAGCGATGAAGACGCGAAAAGTGATTTTTCCTGAGAAAAACGAGAAGAAAAAGAGAAGCATCAGACAGACACGATCTTGCTATCGTGTCTTTTTCATGAAAGAAGGGTATCTTAAATAGTAGAAGAGGACTAACAAGCGGCAAGCTGTGTGACAGCAAAAGGAGGACAGAGATGATGCATGAAACATCAAAGACAATCGCTCTGCGGCCTCACCACGGTCTCTGCCTGAATTTTTTCATAGGCCTCGGATACAGCGAGAGATTTGTCCAGAGGATGACCTGGCTCCAAAAGGAATTGGAAAGAAATCCACTGATCGAACTGGTATCGGGCACTGACGTGCTTTGTGATGCGTGTCCGAACACCCAAGGCGAGTCGTGCAGTGACGAAAAGAGATTTTCTGCCTATGATGCAGCACTTTTAAAGATGACGGCGCTTCAAACAGGTCGCGTCATACGCTGGAAGCAGTTCAAGGAGCGGATGCAAGAAAGAGTATTTGACGAAGGACGATTTCATGAGATCTGTCCGGACTGTCAGTGGCATGAGTTCTGTCATAAATGAGATCTTTTGCGTACGGTCTATACACTTGTCGTATGATAAAATGAATAAAAACACCCTGACTCCCGGGAGGCGGTATCCCGAGAAAGGAATAAAATGAAAAAACTATTCCGTAAAGAGATGGAGACACTTGAAAGTTACGTACCGGGAAAGCCCATAGAAGATGTGATGAGAGAGTTCGGTCTGACGCGCGTGGTGAAACTGGCCAGCAATGAAAATCCTCTCGGACCGTCCCCTAAAGCGGTCGAGGCGATCAAAGCCGAAGCCGATCATATCAACATTTATCCGGATCCGGGAATGGTGGAGCTCAAAGCAGCTCTCGCTAAAAAACATGGCGTCACACCTGAGCAGATCCTGTGCTCCAACGGAGGAGAAGCAGCCATTCAGATGGTCTCGATCAGCATGCTCGCCGAAGGCGATGAGATTGTCGTGGGGGACCCGAGTTTCTCGCTCTATGACATCGGGGCACAGCTCATGGGTGCCACGATCCGTCGCATTGCGCTTCGTGAAGACGACTTCAACTATGACCTAGAGGCGATGCTCGATGCTGTCAATGAGAAAACAAAGATCTTCTACTTATGCAATCCCAACAACCCCACGGGAACGATCGTCACAAAGGATGATCTCCAGATGGTGGTAGACAGACTACCAGAAGACGTAGTCCTCTTTCTCGATGAGGCGTACTTTGAGTTTGCACGAGTCCATCAGGAATACCCTGACGGTCTTGAGATCCTCAAGACACGCCCTCGCACGATTGTGCTTCGAACATTTGCAAAGGTCTCCGGAATTGCCGGCCTCCGCATCGGCTACATCATCTCGGACCCGGAGATTATCACGGAGGTCTCAAAAGCAAGTACGGTCTTTAGTGTCAACCGACTTGCACAGAAGGCAGCCCTCGCTGCCCTCGATGACGAAGAGCACATTGAAAAGAGCGTAGCGCTTGCCAGAGCATCATTGTCCAGAATGATGGAGTACTTTGATCAGAGAAGATGGCGCTATATCAAAGCGGCCGGCAACTTCATTTTCGTCGATGTGGGTACCGATACGAGGAAGGTATTTATCGATCTTCAAAAAGAAGGAGTGATCGTCAGACCCGGCTTTCTATGGAAATGGGATCACTGGCTGAGAATCAGCTCCGGGACCATGGAGGAGACAGAGCTTCTCATCGAAGCACTCGATAAGGTCCTATAAACAGAAAGAACCGCTGTAAAGCGGTTTTTTTGAGGAAATAAGTTCTTTTGCGGGTCAGATATCACTGACTAGCTGTTTTTAATAAGTCAGCCTTTTTTAAGTACTTTCCGATGACGATGAGTCGATCGTGCCGGAGCGAATCGTCGCCGGGTATCTTGACGTGGAAAAGCTCCTCACTCAGATCTTCTTCGCTCAGGTGTCCAAGACCTAAAAGGCTGAATTTGTTGGCGACAAGTTCTGCGTGAAATGTTTCCTCTTTGATGGTCACAAACCCCTTTGCCCGCACAATCTGTCCGTACTTACCGTGCAGCATATCTTCAAGAAGGGCGAGCAGTTGATCGGGGTTTTGAAAGGAGAGCGAATCAACGTTCAGGCTCTCGAGCTCTTCATCGGCTTCTCGCTTGATGGCGCGAGAGGTGAAGCGCTCCCCGATTCGTCGTATATCATCACCCGTCAACTCCTTTTCCAGAAGCGCTAGCCACTCTTCTTTCTTCCATTGGCTGTAATGACGAGACGGAAAGGCGACGTCTTCGGGAATATCAAGTGATGAGGCGATCTGCTCAAATGCTTGTGGGTCAAGATGTTCGGATTTGCTGAGCACGAGCGTACCGGCGGCGATCAGCTGATCTTCAAAATAATGGCGAAATTCTCGCCTTTGTGAGAAGTAATTGTCAGCATCGATCATCGTAATCGGAGCTAAAAGAGAGATTCGCTCGTACTGAATTTTTTCAAGATTTTCAATGATACTGGTGGGTTGTGCGACGCCCGACGGCTCGACTAACAGGTAATCTGGGTTTAATGTATTGGCAATGGTCAAGACGGAGAGCGAGAAGTCCAGATCAAGCGAGCAACAGATACAGCCTTCGGCCATCTCCCAGACCTCCATCTTCGCCGTGGCTTCATCTTGGCTTAGGATCTGCCCGTCGATGCCCTCGCTGGCAAATTCATTTTCGACGATGACAAATTCTCTTCCGGTGGCTTTGGCCATCGCTTTGATAAAGGTTGTTTTCCCGGCTCCTAGAAAGCCAGATATCAGAAGGATTTTCACGAGCTCTCCTCTAAGAGTGGTAAAAGGAAAGTGCTGATTGTTTTCACAAAAAGCACTTTCCTTTCATAGGTATAATGTGTTGTTTTACAAGACGACGACGGGTTTGATTAGATCTCTCGGCTTGTCTTTCATTAAGAACAGAGCCTCTTCAATTTTGTCAAATCCTTCGAATCGATGGGTGAGCAACAAAGAAACATCCAGTCTGCCTGAGGACACGAGGGAGCTCAGTTTTTCCAGACGGTTTCTTCCTCCGGGCATCAATCCGCCAGTGATGGTCTTGTGGCCCATACCCACACCCCATTCCACTCGTGGAATCTGGATATAGGTGCCGGAGCCGAGATAGTTGACATTGCCGATGATGCCGCCGGGTTTAAGGGCTTTTACGGCTGTCTCAAATGTCTCCACACCGCCGCCAGCGATGATGATACGATCGACGCCTTTTCCATTTGTCAGATCCATCACTTGGTCAGCGATATCACCTTCTTTGTAGCTGATAATATCGGTTGCACCGTACGCTTTGGCGACTTCGATACAGTTAGGACGTGTACCTACTGCCAAGATTCTCGATGCTCCTCGGAGATTGGCGCCTGCGACAGCCATCAGGCCGACAGGACCGATTCCAATGACAAGCACCGTATCGCCGAACTTTACATCTGCCAGCTCCACTCCATGGAATCCGGTTGGAACCATGTCGGAGAGCATGCAGGCTTCTGCTGGAGAAATATTGTCGGGGAGAATCGCGAGGTTTCCGTCTGCGTCGTTGACATGGAAGTATTCACCGAAAACACCATCTTTAAAGTTAGAAAATTTCCACCCTGCCAGCATGCCGCCCGAGTGCATCGGGAAACCGGCTTGCGCCTCGACTGACTGCCAGTCAGGGGTGATAGCGGCTACCATGATTCGGTCGCCGACCTTGAAATCCTTGACGTTCGATCCGACTTCAGCAACGGTCCCGCATCCTTCATGGCCTAGGATCATGTTGTGTCTTTCGCCGATGGCACCTTCCCAGACAGTATGTACGTCGGAGGTGCAGGGTGAGAGGGCAAGGGGTTCAATAATCGCATCATCGGGTCCACAGACAGGTCGTTCTTTTTCGATCCAGCCTGTTTCACCGATTTTTAACATCGCATAACCTTTCATGTTATGCCTCCTTTGTTCGTCATTGTTTCAACTGACATTGACATATCGGTGATAATCGACAATATGCGGTTCGATTAAAGCTGATGACAAGGCCTTGAGTACACGTCACTGACTATATACATGCACATCAGATGATGCGGCAAGTAACAAGGGAATCAGTTGTTTTTGTTCTTGAGGTACTCGTCAATGGCGGCAGCAGCGACTTTTCCTGCTCCTGCGGCGGAGATGACTGTAGCAGCTCCTGTGACGGCGTCTCCTCCTGCAAAGATGCCTTCGCGGGATGTGGCGCCCTTCTCGTCGGCGATGATTCCGCCCCACTCCGTGACATCGAGTCCTTCGGTCGTGGATTTGATCAGGGGGTTGGGGTTGGTGCCGACGGCAATGACCACGGTGTCCACTTCGAGGGTAAACTCGGATCCTTCCACAGGGATCGGACGGCGTCTGCCGGAAGCGTCAGGTTCGCCGAGTTCCATACGGATGCACGTCATGCCGACGACTTCTCCGTGCTCATCGTGCAAGATGGCTGTGGGATTTGTCAGGTTGTTAAAAATCACGCCTTCTTCCTGCGCGTGGTGAACTTCTTCGGTACGTGCAGGCATCTCATCAAATGAGCGGCGGTAGACAATATACACTTTTTCTGCGCCAAGACGAAGCGCCGTGCGCGCAGAGTCCATGGCGACGTTTCCGCCTCCGACGACAGCCACGCATTTACTCTGTCGGATCGGTGTGTCGTATCGGGCGTCATACGCTCTCATCAGATTGGAGCGGGTTAAATATTCATTGGCGGAGTAGACGCCGACACTGTTTTCTCCCGGAATGTTGAGAAAGACCGGAAGTCCTGCGCCGGAGCCGATGAAGACAGCTTCAAAGCCAAATTCGTCGAAGAGTTCATCGACGGTAATGGAACGCCCGACAATCGTGTTCGTCTCAAGCTTTACGCCATCGAGCGAAAGCTGGTTGATTTCGTTTTTCACAATGTCATTGGGAAGACGGAATTCAGGGATACCGTAGACCAGCACGCCCCCGCCTTCCGGGAGGGACTCAAAGATCGTGACATCGTAGCCCATTCTGGCAAGGTCTCCTGCGCAGCTGAGTCCGGCAGGACCGGAGCCTACGACAGCGACTTTTCGCCCGTTCTTTTCATAGTCATGAGGGGCGGGCTCGGAGTGCTCGCGGAAATAATCGGCCACAAAGCGCTCGAGACGGCCGATACCTACGGGCTCTCCTTTTATTCCCCTGACGCAGAGCTCTTCACATTGAGTCTCTTGGGGGCAAACTCTGCCGCAAACAGCCGGCAGTACGTTGGTTTCAAGGATTTTCTGATTCGCAGCTATATAGTCGCCTTCGTTGATCAACTGGATGAAATCGGGGATCTGTACATTGACGGGACAGCCTTCCATGCAGGGTTTGTGTTTGCACTGCAGACAGCGAAGTGCTTCTTCGCGTGCCATTTCTTCGGTGTATCCGTGAGCGACTTCTTTAAAGTTTCGGGCCCTGACAAGAGGATCTTGTGTAGGCATCTCCACTTTTTCAGGACTCATGTTTCGTTTGGCCATTCACTTCTCCTTATATATTGATCTGCCAGTTATTCAGCCTTCTTTGACGATAGCTCAAGGGCGGCTAATTCCATGCGGCAGGCGTGGTCTCGTGCTTTCTCTTCATCAACATAGGATCTGTTGCGACGTGTGAGGTCTTCAAAGTCCACTTCAAAGCCGTCAAATTCAGGTCCGTCCACACAGGCAAATTTTGATTTGCCGCCGATCAGTACGCGACATCCGCCGCACATGCCGGTGCCGTCTACCATGATGGGATTCAAGGAGACGAGGGTTCGGATTCCTTTTGGACGCGTCAGGTCGACGACGGCTTTCATCATGGGGACAGGGCCGATGGCGATCACAAGATCATACTCTTCGCCCGCTTCCAAAAGATCTTCAAGCTTTTTGGTGACAAATCCGTGTTCTCCATAAGAACCGTCGTCTGTCATCATGTAGAGATTGTCGGCGACTTTCCCGAAGTCTTCTTCGAGGATGACGATGTCTTTGTTTCTAAATCCTACGATGACATCGACTTTTGTGCCTTGCTCGTGGAGTGCCACAGCAGAGGGGTAGGCGATGGCGGTGCCGACGCCGCCTCCGATGACACAGGCTCGCTTTGCGCCTTCGAGTTCAGAGGGCTTTCCGAGGGGTCCGACAAAGTCGAGGATTTCCTCGCCTTCTTCCTTTTGAGAAAGCATCCGGGTCGCTTTTCCTACTGTCTGGAAGATGATATCAACCGTTCCATCTTCTTTATTGGTCCCGGCGATAGTCAGAGGAATACGTTCTCCAAATTCATCGACGCGGAAGATGATAAACTGCCCCGGCTTCCCCTTGGATGCAACAAGAGGAGCGACGATAGACATGCGTGTCACGTTGTCATTGAGCACTTGCTTTCTCGCAATTTTATACATGCTTACCTCCTAGGTTATTAACAGAAAAACAATTGTTTGACATACTCTTCTTAAGTTTAGCACGAGCGGGGATAAAAGCCAACGTCAACAAGGTGATATATAGTAGATAGACGGACACAAACCTGATGAGAGATAATCGGATGATGACGTCACAGGTGGGTTATCCGCCAAAAACGCCAGACTCGAAGATAAAAAAACCTAAAACTTATTGACAAGAAATTCTCAATATGATAACATTCCTATGATAAAATATAGTGAAAGCGTACCATGCGAAGTATATCATGATGATTTTTAGGAGGAATGTATGGGCAAATTACAGGGAAAAGTAGCTATTATCACAGGCGCTACATCCGGCATGGGCCGTGACACGGCGTATCTCTTTGCAGAAGAGGGAGCCAAAGTCATCATCACCGGAAGAAATGAAGAGCGCGCGAAACAAGCGGTAGAAAAAATCAGAGAAAATGGCGGAGAAGCCGATTATGTCATTGCAGATATGAGTGATCGCAGCCAACTGAAGAAAATTGTCGATTATACATTGGAGAAATACGGGACAGTGGACATTTTGTTCAATAACGCCGGGCTTCTTAGCATCACCCCCACCCTCTCGATGTCTGAAAAAGAGTGGGATGATGTCATGCAGGTCAATGTCACGTCCGCTCTGACACTCACTCAGCTCGTCGCCCCGATCATGAAAGAAAAAGGAAAAGGCGCCGTCATCAACACCGGCTCCATTGCAGGAACGTCTGCTCGTTGGGGCCCCGTCGCCTACTGCACGTCAAAACACGCGATCAACGGCCTGACCAGAGCGCTTGCCCGCGAACTCGGCCCGGAGATCCGCGTCAATGCCATTCTTCCCGGCGCCATCCGTACAGCTATGCTCGATAGTGTAGGCGGAGAGGAGACGATGAGCGGAATGATTGAGATGGCTCCCCTCAAGCGCATCGGAGAAGGGAGAGAGATTGCCACATCCGCTCTGTTCCTTGCCAGTGACGATTCTTCTTTCATCACCGGTCAGCTACTTCGAGTCGACGGCGGTATTGACTGCTGAGGACATTTCTGCTTTTCACTCATTGGATATATTAAAAGGCTTCCTCTTCTCAAGAAGATAGGAAGCCTTTTATACCTGTGTCAAAGGTCGATCGGAAGAGATTTAGGGCCTCGCGTAGTTGCAAAAGTGGGCAGGGTTGACAGCGGATTGCACCAAAATCGATTTTGATCCCGAAGATAGAAAGCTGCTCGAGATTCGTCGGGTATTCGGCGGCAGCTCTTTTCTTATCTGAGACCAAGTTGGCGGGCGGTGTCTATCAGCTTTCTTACTTTATGAGCCTGTACACGGGAAAAATCCCCTTTATCTCGCACGCCGGTGCCGACGTGTAGATCAAAGGAAAAGTGTCTAAGAGCATTAGAGATTGCTTCTAGAGAACCCGTGTGTACGCCGCTCCCTAAGATGACACGGGGGCGTGCTTGATCGAGAATTTTCTTTATCGTCTCTAAATTGTCAGTGACTTTGCCTGGGCCGCCGGAGGTGAGAAGATGCGTGATCCTCTCACAGCCATTGATTCTTTTCAAACTCTCAAAAAGATCGGCGGATTCGTCAAAGGCGCGGTGAAATGTCACGGTAAGTTCTGTCCCTTCAAGAATCTCTTCTACGACACCGATGTCTGCTAAGCCCTCTTCATCAAGAGCGCCCATGACGACATGTGATGCGCCGAAGGAGACCGCCAGTTGCGCTTCGCGGCGCAGGAGTCGGATCTCTTCTTTTGTGTAATGAAACCCTTTTTTCTCAGGGCGCAACATAACGCAAACAGGAAGGGATGACTCCTTGAGAATGGCGTCCATAAGGGCAGCAGAGGGCGTCAGTCCGCCTTGAGACAAAGAAGTGACGAGTTCCACTCGGTCCGCTCCACCCAAAAGGCTCTCCCGAAGGTCTTCAAGTGATGAGACGATGATTTCGATCAAAAAATGTTCCTTTGGCTAAATAGAAGAGTAGTCGCTCTCATCCAGTAGAGATGCGGCGCCTTCATCGATTAAGATCGTGGCATTTGCATGCAGCTGCAGGATGGAAGCCGGTACTTTCGGATCGACTTTTCCCTTGACCAGATCTCGAATGGCTTCTGCTTTGTTTTCACCAAAAGCTAAGAGGAGCACTTTTTTTGCCCTCATGATGGCGCGCATCCCGAGGCTGATGGCGTGCGTGGGCACTTCGTCAATGGAGTTGAAGAAGCGGGCATTATCCTGTCGCGTACTGTGGTCAAGCGCCACGACGTGGGTCAGGGGTTCAAAGACGTCATCGGGTTCATTGAAGCCGATGTGGGCGTTGGAACCGATGCCGAGGATCAGGATATCGAGTTCTCCGACGTCCTGGATCCTCTGATCATAGTCGAGCGCTTCCTTTTCAAGATTTTCTGCCACGCCGTTTGGAAGGGAGTTGGCGCCTTCTTTAAAGTCCACTTTAGAGAAGAAATACTCCTCCATAAAGTAGTGATAGCTGGCCGGATGGTCAGCGGCGAGTCCTACATATTCATCGAGGTTGAAGCTTGTGGCTTCGGAAAAGCTGATCTTTCCAGCGTGCGTATCTTCTCCTAGATACTCGTACATTTTCTTGGGGGTGGAGCCGGTGGCAAGTCCCAAAATACTCTTTGGATTGCTCTTGATTTGTTCGACAAAGCGGTCTGCTGCATAGCGGCTCAGTGTATCTGCGTCTTTTGCATATAATATTTTCATTGTTTTTTTCCTCCGACATAGACATCGGTGACTCGTTGATCGTCAAAGATCACCATGTCCGCGTCGTATCCTTCGTTGATGTGTCCTTTAAAGTGATCAATTCCCAGGAGCTTTGCGGCAGAAGTACTCATGATCTGCGAAAGCTCCGGGAGAGAACAGTTTGTGTGACAAATGAGATGGGTCAGTGCTCGGTCCATGCGGTGCACGCTTCCTGCGAGGGTGCCATCAAGTAGGCGGCAAGCATTCTCTTTGACGACCACTTTTTGGCCACCAAGATTATAGGTCCCTTCTTCTAGGAATGCCGCTCGCATGGAGTCGGTGATGGCAATGGTCTTCTCCGGTCCTTTTTGTCGGATGACAAGTGAAAAGAGATCGGGGTGGACATGGAGGAGATCGGTGATCAAATCGAGACTGACGGGTTGATTCAGCGCCGCTCCTACGGCGCCGGGTCTTCTGTGATGCATCCCGCTCATGGCGTTGAAGCAGTGACTCACGTGGCGTACTCCCGAGCGAAAGCTCTCCACAGCCTCTTCATATGTCGCTGCACTGTGACCTAGGCTCAAGACGACCTGATCGCTCAGTTCCTTGATAAACTGATGATCCGGATCCATCTCGGGAGCAAGAGTAATGAGTTTGATGATGTCCAGAAACGGGTCGATCCACCTGCGCGTGGGAGGCTGAATATACTCCTCCAAGTGCGCACCTTTATATTTAGGGTTGATAAAAGGCCCCTCCAAATGGATCCCCAGGCACTGCGCGCCTGCACTCTGTCGTTTCATAAAAGAGCGGACATTTTCAAGACTGTTGATGATGCTCTCTTCTGACATGGTCATCGTCGTGGCCAGAAACGACGTGGTGCCGGCACGAGAGATCGCGCGAGCAATCGTGTCTAGGGCCTCAAAGGTCGCATCCATCGTGTCGGCGCCTGCAGCCCCGTGTATGTGGATGTCGATGAATCCCGGCAAGAGGGTTCCCGTAAAGGGAATTTGGCGTGCGTCAAGTCGCACCGCATCCTTTACGCTCATGACGGAGCGGATCTTTGCATCAAAGACAATCGCAAGATCGTGATGGAGTTCGCCGCTTATTACGACACTTCCTCCGCTCAAAATATTCATGACGGCTCCTCTTTTTGGGAATGTGTACTTGAAAAAAAGCACGGTCATCTATCAGCAAAAGGGCTCGCTGTAGATGTTTTAATCACTTATTATGCTAGACGGTAACTGGCAGATTGTAAAGTTTTTTACTGCATCGAAGCTGCGAAAAAAATGTTATATTCTTCTTGAGTGGCTTTTTTTCAAGAAGTAGACGTTGGCGAAAGTCCGCAAAGTTTTTAATAACAAAAACAGAAATGATGAGAGACACTGCTGGATTACAGAGTTGTCCTTTTATTCACGCGGTTTTTTGATATAATGAGGGGAAGATTGAGGAAGGGTGGATCTATGTATAAACAGAAGTTGGAAGAAGCTAAAAAACGACGCATTGAAGCATTGCAGCAGGCGGATGTGGAAGCCTATATCAACGGATACGATGAAAAGGGAGTGATTCTCTTGGACCGCGGACAGATTGTCAGGGGAAAAGAGGCGCTGCGCGAGCAGATGGATAATTTTATTACGCTCCTTGGCTCCATGCATCATGTCTTGGAGACAGAAGCCTATTGGCCTGATGAAGAGGGAGTCGTCACGGAAAAAGGAAGGTTCTCTTATTCGCAGAGCCTAGATGAGCAGCCCTTTTATACCGGCGTGTATATCTATGTCTGGAAGGAACAGCCCAATGGGGAGTATCTCCTTCTGCGAGAGTTGCACATCGACGACTAGAGGTATTTCATGGCGCGAACGACAGTGGTGGGAGTAGAGATTTCGGAAATGTATACGCTCCAGGCGCGGGAGGGTATTATCCTTCTTGCCATGGATGCCCGGGGGAACTATCTCCTGGAGGGATATGTTTCCAAGCAGAAGATGCAGGCGGAGTTTATGCGCACGCTGCTTTTGCATTTTGAAACGCCACAGGACGCACTGGCGCGACTTCTCGCGCAAAGGGGGATGAGCGCCCGATCCCTTCGTCAGCTTGGTGTTGTCTACCCAAAAGATCCTGAGGTCGAACGCTACTACGTGTTTGTTGCCTCCGACACTCTTTGCCTGAATACACAGAGCCTCCTGCGAGTCGATCTGGAAACACTGATCAGCTACATTGAAGCGAGAGTGTTCCAGCGGCCGGAGGATTTGCAGGCCCTAAAAGAGTTCTTAATCAAGTAAGAGAGGATACAAATGCAAGAAAAACAAAGAGCCGAAATCGGATTTCGGCAACAACTCACTCTGAGGAGCATGGTTATTGGTGCCCTCGGATCGATCGTGATTACTACCAGCTCCATGTACGTTGCGCTCCGAATGGGGGCTCTACCGTGGCCGACCATCTTTGTGGCGGTCTTGTCCATGGCGCTGTTAAAACTGATGGGAAACACAAACTTAAAAGAAATCAATGTCACGCATACGGCCATGAGTGCCGGCGGCATGGTGGCAGGAGGTGTGGCCTTTACCATCCCGGGCATATGGATGTTGATGCCGGATACGCCTTTTGAGTTTTTCCCGTTGTTTATGATGACGCTGGCAGGAACCCTTTTAGGGCTCGTGTTTACCGCCGTATTGCGAAGGTATTTTATCGACATCAACCCGCACCCGTTCCCCACAGGACAGGCAGCTTATGAGACGGTGGTTGCAGGGGATGCAGGCGGCTCAAAAGCGAAACTTCTTTTTATCCCGATGGCCATCACCGCTGCGTTTACGTATGTGAAAGACTGGTTTCAACTGATCCCGACCTTCATAAGCAGCGAAACCCTCATGAAATACAACATTCAATTCGGAGCGTATGTCTCTCCGATGGCTCTGGGGATCGGCTATATCATCGGACCGCTCTACACCTTGGTGTGGTTTTTAGGCGGATTCCTGACGTATTTTCTGATCCAGCCCATCGGCATCTCCATGGGATTGTTTGCGGACTTGGCAGAGGCGACGGCCTTCACCAGTTCTCTGGGCATCGGATTGATGCTCGGAGCCGGTGTCGGTGTGCTACTCGTAGGGATTCTCCCCCGCGTGGGTGAGATCTTTGGCATTGGAAGAAGCCGCCGCGTCAAACGCAGGATGAACGCAGTTGTTCCGATTTTTCTAGCCGCTGTCGTGCTGATGCTGACGATCTTTACGGAATTAAATATCTGGGTGAGCCTTCTTCTGATTTTTGGCACATGGTTGACGACGACCATGTCTGCCTCGATCACCGGTCAGACCGGGATCAATCCGATGGAAGTGTTTGGCATCATGGTGCTCCTCGCGCTCAAGCCATTTGGCGCAAGTGGCATCTCCGCGTTTTTGGTGGCGGGAGTGGTTGCCGTGGCTAGCGGACTCGCCGGAGACGTGCTCAATGACTTTAAAGCAGGCCATCTGCATGGGACAGATCCGAAGGCGCAGCTCGTATCAGAAGCAGTCGGCGGCGTGATCGGCTCCTTTGTCAGTGTGATGGTACTCTTCTTTTTGTTCCGCGCCTACGGAGTGATGGGACCGGGGACAGAGTTTATTGCTCCTCAAGCCTCAATGGTCGCTGCGATGGTTGAAGGACTGCCCCACACGGGCGCCTTCTTTGGCGGGTTAGCGGTCGGCATCCTCTTATATGTTTTGAAGATACCGGCCATGACGCTGGGCATCGGCGTGTATCTGCCGATGGCGATCTCATTTACGGCAGCCCTTGGCGGACTACTACACTGGGTCGTAAAGAAAATCAAACCGGAGCTCGTGCCCGACGGAACGGTCGTCGCCTCCGGACTTCTCGGCGGAGAGGGTGTCACCGGCGTTCTCATCGCCATTATCAAAGTACTGACAATGGGTTAATATGGCAAAAATAGACATCAAGGATTTTCTGGTCAATCCTCCAAAAACAGCGCGAGGAGAAAAGACGCTCCAGCGCATCTGTAAGGCGGCTGAGCACATCTTTTATAAAAAGGGATATCATGAGAGCTCCATCCACGACATCGCCAATGAAGCAGGTGTCAGTGTAGGGACGTTTTATATCTACTTTGAAAGCAAGTTGATGCTCTACAAGTATCTGTTGATCAGCTACGGTCACAATATACGCCGCTATTTGACAAAAGCCATCGAAGGTGCCACATCGCGCCGAGAGGCGGAGCGCCTCGGCCTAAAAGCGTGGCTTACTTATGTGACAGAAAATCGCTATGTCTTTAATATCACCTTTGAGAGCTTGTTTATCGAACAGAAACTCTTTGAGGATTACTTTTTGAATTTCTCCGAGGCGTATGTTCAGCGCTTAGACCAGGCGCAAGAAGAGGGAGATATTGTCTCTATTGATACAGAAGTCGCCAGCTTTGCCTTGATGGGTATCTCGATCTTTGTCGGACTTCACTGGGTCTACTTTGGAGATTCGAAAAATCGAGACGATGTGGTCGATCAGGTCATGAAGATGATCGACGGCATGTTTACGGACGAAAAAAGCGATTAAACGGTTTTATTCATGAGCTCTCCTTCGGGAGAGCTTTTGCTTGCACGTAGAGTAGCAGCGCCTGTATATAATTGCTACGCATCGATTTGAAAAATGTGTGCGGATCGACAGGCGGTGTATAATGAAAAAACGGGAGGTGATGTACATGTCACCATTTTGGGAGATCCTGGCCACACCGATGGAACGGCCGGGATCCTATACAAGATTTCACTTTTTAACGGTTGTCATCGGCGCCGTTTTGATTATCTTATTGACGCGGTTACTTGCAAATGGGAGTGAGCGCCGAGTGCGCACGGTTTTGCTTGTGACGGGCTTATTTCTACTTGCCACGGAGATCCTCAAGCAGTTCTTTTTTCACTACGTGATCGATCCTGAACATTATTCTTGGTATGTCTTTCCTTTCCAGTACTGCTCGGCTCCGATGTATCTGTGCCTTTTGACGGGCTCTCTAAAACCCTCTCGTCTTCGCCAGGCACTGATGACGTATTTGGGTAGTTTTGGCCTGCTTGGAGGCATGATCTCCTTTGCCGAACCCTCCGGTATTTTTCAATCCTATGTCTTTTTGACCATTCACTCGATCGTATGGCATCACCTTTTGGTGTTTGTCGGCGTGTTTCTGGGTGCCAACAAGATGGTAGGAAAAGAGGAGAGGGAATTTCTGCCGGCGGCAAAGGTCTTTATGGTTCTAAGCACTCTGGCCTTTTCATTGAATCTCTTCTTCTGGGAAGAGTCTCGCGGCGCCATCAACAACTTCTTCATCGGTCCGGCCATCTCCCCTCTGGCGGTCTACAAGACGATTGCGCTGAGATACGGATGGCGTGTCCACACGGTATTGTTCATGATGAGTGTCACACTGGGAGCAA
>LSQX01252762.1_pt1 | contig 26271 bp, 19 predicted proteins | sample 654561 | NCBI WGS metagenome assembly LSQX01 (sample SAMN04489861, study PRJNA283612) | anaerobic digester metagenome | isolation source: 4 biogas reactors fed with cattle manure at either 37C or 55C with and... | place: Denmark: Kongens Lyngby | collected 2014 | reverse complement strand
CCTGTCTCGTGGGCTCGGAGATGTGTATAAGAGACAGGCAAAGTTGCGGTTGCCGGTGCTCACGGTTATTTCATTGGGGCCGTTTTGCCCTACCTGTCCGGCGGCACAGCCTGCGCATCCTGCGTTGGAGACCAGCGCTCCGGCATCTTTAAAAGTCTTGATGTAACCCAGCTCCAGCGATTGCTGCCACACCTGGTCGGTGGAAGGGACGATTTTGAGCACCACGCCGGGAGCCACGCGGCGCCCTTTGAGAATGTTTGCGGCTGCGGCCATATCTTCAATACGCCCGTTGGTACACGAGCCGATAAATGCCGAATCGATCTTTACTTTTTTCACCTCTTCGATGTCGATGTTGTCGTGTGGATGTCCTGGCTTGGCCACCATCGTTTTGAATTTGCTGATGTTGATGCTGATCACCTTATCGTACACAGCATCATCATCGGCGTAAATGGAGGTGACTTTTTTACCATGCAACTGCTCCAGGTCGCCAATAATTTTATCGGTAGGCGGGAAAAGCAGAATGATGGCGCCCATTTCGGTTCCCATGGAGGAGATGGTGATGCGCTCGGCAAGTGTGAGTTTTTTGATGGCGTCACCATAAAACTCAACCGAATATCCCAGCAGTTTGTTGGCGCCGAAAAGGTTGAGCATGTTCAGCGCAATATCTTTGGCAGAGAGATTTTCAGGACGTTCGCCCTTGAAAACCAACTTAACGGATTTAGGCACTTTAAACCAGGCCGACCCACTGGCCCATACTGCTGCGATATCCTGGTCGCCCATGCCCTGGCCAAAAGCTCCGATAGCACCCATGATGTTGGCGTGCGAATCAGTAGAAACAAAAGTACCGCCGGGGAGAATCAATCCACGGTCGATGGCCAGGTGGGTGCCGATGCCGGCATCGACATCGTAGATTTGAATGTCGTTTTCGCGGGCATATTGCCGGCAGAAGTGCTGGTTGGCAGCGTACTTTTGATCGGAGCCGCCCGGGTTGCAGTCGAAAGTGAAAAAGGTGCGTTTAGGATCGTCAATGGTTAGCCCGTTGTCGATGAGGTTTTTCACCACGTTGGCTCCCCCAAAGTCGCGTGCCACGCGGCAGTCGATCGTTACGTCGACGATCTGGCCAGGCTCTACAGATTTTTGTCCTGAATGGCTGGCCAATATTTTCTCGATTATGTTCATTACCAAAAGTTTTTTAGTGAGTGATAACAGCGTGCAAAGCTAAGCCACTTTTCGCCTCGGCAAACACCACTGACGGGAAATATTTATATGGTGACAGGTTTTGATTGATGGCAATAAATAAAGTAGATCGCCGGGCGCTGGGCGCAAGGCGCAAAGTGCCGGGTGTGCTGCAAAGCACCGGATGCAAGTGTTAATTTTACTGCATCATCGTGGGTGAAACTTGTTAGATAGTGTTATGTTAAAAGCTCTAAACGTCCCGGTGTTTGTCTTTTCCGGGGGTAGCGGAAAGCCCACCCGGCCACCCAAATTATAACCAAAAAGAAATTTAAGATTTAGAGAAGTGACATTTTACTGATGAGCGTCTCTTTTAATTTTTTTAGAGTCAAATCTTTTTCAAGAACCATACGTGGCCATTCAGCTTCATTAACATCATCAAAATAGGTCAGGCTTTTGATTGCATGAAAATCGTTTCTGCCATTGTATTTTAGTTTGTAAAAAGAGATTATTTCCGAAAAGCTGAATTCCTTCAAGAGGAAGTAAATATCGACGAAGTCTTTAACCCTGGTTCCATTGCCGGCAATGGCATTCACTTTCATTGCTGCAATGTCGGGTCTGGAGGCCATTGTAATTTTTTCAATGTGCTCATTAGGTTTAATCATGTGGTAGTTGTGCGTGATAAAATCCACAAACACACCATTGACGATTCCTTTTAAGGTGTTAATGTGACGGTATTGCTCCCGAAACTGATACTTCTGTTCCAAATGTTGGAGAAGTTGCTGCGCGTCAAAATCGTTGCGTGTGAAAAAGTAGATATCGATGGAGATGCGATGGCCAATTTGCAGTGATAAGGCTGTTCCGCCAACCAGCACAAAGCCTTCCAAAACCGGGTCAGCCTGCAGTTGCCTGATTAGTTCCAGTGTTGCTCCATCGACTGTTTCCGTGTGTAGCATCTGAGTTGTGTTTTTTTGATCGGGAAGAAGTTTACCACAAAATTGAGTGTTTTAGGATCGAGATAGCCAATCTGTTTTATTTCGTTTACCAAAGTTTGCTCATCATAGGTTTTTAGAAGATACCGAAATTCATCCCAATTGCCCAGCGTCAAAACCCGCTCGATAATTATTCGCCGGTGTTTTGTCAGGTCGATTTTGTCGAAATCGATATCCCAGAACAGCTCTTTTCGCAGTGGCAGCATCATGGTTATCAAACAATTAATTGGGCTTATAGTTGGCGAATTGACAAGATTTTCAGCTTGTTTTAAATTTCCTTGCGCCTCACCGGCATGGTCATACAGCGTGCGCCGCCGCCGCCGCGCGAAAGCTCGGAGCCGTCGATGGTGACGACATATTTTTTGTGGTCCTTCAGGTCGATTTTCCCAGTGATCACGTCTTCGGCTGTGATTACCTTATAATTATGTTTGTTGAGTTCTTCCACGGTAGCTTCGTTGCGGTTGTATCCGATGACTTTTCCGGGAGCCATTGCAAAAAAGTTGGCACCGCTGTGCCATTGCTCACGCTCCTGTGTCCATTGGTCGGCAGTGCCGCCGCAAGAGATAGGCCGCATGTCGATGCCCAGCCGGGAGAGGCATTCGAGAATGTTTTTCTCTTCGCGGATGGTCACCTTACGTTTGTCGATCCTGATGTAAATGGTTTTATAACGATTTGGCTGCATCACCACAGGCTCATACACCATACATTCGTTTTGGCTCAGAAACGTAAATACCATGTCGAGGTGGATAAACGACTCTCCTTCGCCGGGAAGTTCCTGAACGATGATGTGATGCACGCTCTCTTTCTCTTTCATTTTCTCAATGATCACGTCCACCCCTTCGGGTGTAGTACGCGCGCCTATTCCTATCAGGGTCACGTCTTCGCGCGCTATGAGCACGTCGCCGCCTTCGATGCTTAGCGTCTTGTGTTTGCTGCCGCCTTTGGCAGCGGAAAAGGTTTTGGTATTAAAATCGGGATAGTAATCAAAAATCGCCTCCATGATTTGCGGCTCACGTTCGCGCACAGAGCTGGCCATGCTCGAGATGAGCACCTGGTTTCCTATCGATACCGAGGCGTCGCGGGTGAAGAAGAAGTTATGCAAAGGCCTTACAACAAATCGCTGGGGGCTTAGATAGCGCGAAAGACTGTCGCGGCGCACTTCAACGCCCTCGATGAGTTGCTGCGCCAGCGCCTTGGGCGAGAGCGAGTCGAGGAACGTCAACACGCGGTGATCGCTGCAGTTGGGACAAGCTTTCGACAACAAGTCACTCTTAACCTGATCGTTGCTCAGGACGGAAGCAAGCAAATCTTCCACTTCAAAAACCTTACAGATTTTGCTAAGCACCCCGCTTAGCTGGATGTATTCCTGCCGCGCCACCGACAAGTTCAGGATGTCGCTGTACAAGGCGCGTTCGGCATTTTCGGGAGTCATGTTCTCCACCTCGCGACCCACAGTGTGGATGATGACAGCCTCCAGATCGCCTACCTCGCTGTTGATATTTACATTAAAATTCTCTTTCATAACTTTTATAAAAATATCGGCAAAAATACAAAAACAGCGCAGGGAAACGATGAATAAAATCCCCGCCTCCCAACCAAGCAATTTGATTCATCGAATGATGAAAAAAACCCCAAAAAAATCTCAAAAACTCGTGATGGTTTTAGTCATCGAATTTCTAATATTGAAATTTATTTGGGATTTTACACCGACTGCCAGAAGGTTGCTTTTAATGACTTTTAAAATTTGCCAGACAGCAAACAACTATTCGTCTGTTGTTTTTTTAAGACACCCATTATTTTTCAACCGGCACTTCCTCTTCGATGAAGCAGATGCCGTGCTCCTCGAGTTCTTTGAGGATGGGTGCGTAGATATCTTTTGTTATAGGGATATGAACGCCGCTGAGTTTAAGTTTGCCGGTAAGTATCAGTTTTACGGCAATGGCCAGCGGAAGCCCGACGGTTTTTGCCATAGCGGTATGCACATGGTCGTCGCCTTCCACTATCATCGAGGAGATCATGTGTCGTTGCTCCCCTTTCAGCTTGTAGCCAAACTGGTGTTGCATCACGATCATGTCGCGATCGTTAGGAAGAAATGCCCATTTTTCGGCAAGGAGTTTTTGCAATATCTGCGCAGGGGTGGCTTTTTTCAGGCCAATTTTCTTTTTGTTGTCAAAAATGCCGAGCCACCGCAGGCGGTACATCTCCATCGAATCGATGTTCAGGCCGGTATAAAAGGCGAGGTTTTCTTCGGGTGTGCAGCAGGGGTCGGGTTCGATGAAGGCATTCAGAAAGTCCAGGTAGGTCATGTTTTCTGAATTTTCGATGGTAACGGTGTCATCGGTCAGGCCAAGTTGCACAAAGATGTCCCAGGTTTGCGAATAGCCGGGGCGGCGCAAAGTTCCACGCACCATGGTAGGAATGTCGTCGAGGCCATACACGTTGCGGTATTTCACTGAATCGCGGTTGAGGTAGGCTTCAAACTCGCCATAGTTAAGCACTTCCACGCGGCGCGTGCGGCGGAAGAGCTGGTGGTAAGGGATGTATTGATAGGTGCCGTCGACGATAGCCTGTGCCATGCCTTGTCCGGCCAGGACTACGTTGCGCGGTGCCCAGGTAAATTTGTAGTTCCACGGATTGTTGTCAAAAAGTGGCGCCACCAGTCCGCCGCAATAAGAGCGAAACTCCGTCATCTCGGCTCCCTGATCTCTCAGTTTGTCAAGTACGTGCATGGCCGACATGTGGTCGATGCCAGGATCGACACCGATTTCGTTGAGCAGCAAAACGCCCGCCTCTTTAGCTGCGGCATCGAGTGCTCTGATCTCTTCAGAGACATAGGATGCCGTGACCATGGGTTTGCCTTGCTTTACGCAATCGGTAGCCAGAAGGCTGTGCATGAAGGCCGGCAGCATCGAAACTACCAGGTCAGCACGGCTTATTTCATCCCAGCTCTGGGCGCGGTCGTTGGCATCGAAAAAGATGGCTTTGCCGCGCGGATGGTTGTTGATTTTGCGCTCGGCAGCCGCGCACTCTTTGTCGCCAAGGGTGATGTGCCAGTCGTGTTCTTCGGCATGGTCGAGCAGATACTTGATCAATGTAGACGCAGAAAGTCCGGCGCCGATCATCAAAATATTTTTCATTTCTACGGAAATTTTATGGATAAGATTTATGAATGAATTTGCCGGGATGCTGCCGGATAGCAGCCGTCCCGGCTTGTAAAATTTGCAGTGGCTAAAGGTATTCCTGAAGGTATTCGTAATCAGGAGTAAGCTTTCCGTTGTGCAGGATGAGCGCCCTTTTTATCGGAGCGGGCAGGTCGAGCTTGTCGAAGGACATGCTGTAGTCGGCGCGCACGATGGCGGGTACAAATTCGCGCAAAGCCTCACCAAAGCCGAGCGACGACTCACGCGGCAGCTCGCTGGGCAAGATGTCGACAGCCATCACCAGGATGCCGTCGCCCTCAAAGCCCATCGTTGCCTGGCGCGATAGGGGATCGTAAACGAACACAGGGTCTTCTATCTCGGTACCTTTGTGGGTAAATTCTATCGAGCCATCGGGGTCGCAGGTCACATCGCCGATCACCTTGAGTTTCATCTTGCCTTGTTTGTAAAGCGATTCGATAAAATCTTTGGTGAGCAATTGCGGGTAGCGGTCGTCCCAATACATGCAGTTCATCAGCACGGTGAGGTGCGGAGCGTATTTTTCAAACTGGTTGCGGTATTCTTCAGGATGGGCGTAATAATGCTTCAGGTCGAACTTTTTGTTTTCATCCAATGGAGCCGAGAGGTCTTCTTCTTTAAAAACAACTTTATAAACCAATCTGTCAGAATAGTCACCCGACTTTTCGAGCGTCAGCAGCTGGGCAGGAGTGATTTCCCTGATGGGCAAAAAGTTGGCGATGTGTTGCGCTCCTTTGCTCACGTTGCCATAGCCTGTGAAACCAATCACCATAGGCGCCAGTTTTTTGAGCAGTCCTTCTTTGCGTATCATCTCACCCACTTCTTTCACAGCCTTTTCGGCTTCGGCCAGCGAGTTGTAGCGGTGCGACTGCTGTATCCGCGTGAAGCGGTTGTCGGTACCCTGCACTCTGAGGCGCTCGCCCAGTGACCACAGCGAGTTGATCATCCCGGCAAGACCGGCATAATACCCGAAGAAAATCAATCGGCGGCCATTGTCATCGGTAATTTTTTCGTAATCGATCAGGTTGCACTTCTTCTCCATCATGCGCTTTAACATAGGCATGTTGTAGGCTTGCCCCTTAATGACGTGGGAGAAAAAGACGTAGGTCTTTCCTTCTTCAAAGTAATCCAGCGGCATCTCTTTTACACCAAAAATTACCGGCGCCTGCGAGAGGTTGTCGGTTACTGTGGCTCCTGCTGCTTTAAATTCCTCTTCTTTAAAAACACGCTTTGGCGAACTTTCTACAAAGACTTCCAGACCGGCCCGGGTAAGAATTTCGACCTCCGGGGGCGGGATCGCTACCCGACGTTCCATTACATATTTGTCCTCATGCCTGATGCCTACTTTTTTATTCATAGCAGCTTTTTTTATTTATGTTTTTAATATTAATAATATCTCGAAAGCTTTTAACAGCCTGCAAACTTACTACTTTTGACGGGCGAACGCTTCATCAAAACCCAAAATGTATTGTTTCAAATCTGCACCCCGGTTTTTGATGATTTTTCAAAGTAACGCCTTTTTATCTGTATTTCAATATTTGTATAGTTTACAATTTCTTAATGCTCACATCCGGCATGTCGGCATGGGGCTAAGTTTTTAGGATTAGTTATTTTTGCGGCAAATTGTAAGATGCTCATCGGTAAAGCGGATACACAAAAGCATTAGCCGGCGTTATCATGAGATGATGATAAGTTGCGGGAGGTATCTCATGGTGAGGAGGCCTGCATTTTTATTTGTAAAAAAAACTTTAGATTATTAAAATGAAAAGATGCTTGATAGTGACCGGTGGCGGCGACTGCCCTGGTTTAAATGCGGTAATCAGAGCCATTGTAAAACGCGCTTCCGTCGAAAAGCAATGGGAGATTGTAGGAAGTATCGAGGCTTTCAATGGCGTTTTGCGTGAGCCTACTGAGATAGTGATTCTCGACGAGGAGGAAGTAGCCGGTATTCATTACCGGGGAGGCACCATTCTGCAAACCACCAACAAAGGCGGCCCCTTTGCCTGGCCTATAAAAAACAACGACGGTTCGTGGACTACTGTGGATCGCTCCGAAGAGATGCTGCGAAAGCTGCAATATCTGGGTGTAGAAGCCGTGATAAATATTGGTGGCGATGGCTCGCAGCGCATTTCACAGCAACTGTTCGATATGGGTCTGAACATAATTGGAGTGCCCAAGACCATCGACAATGACCTCTCTGCCACCGATTCGACATTTGGTTTTCAAACGGCTGTGCAGGTTGCCACCGAGGCAGTGGACAAACTGGTGACTACGGCAGCCAGCCACAACCGGGTGATGATACTCGAGGTGATGGGGCGTTATGCCGGATGGATAGCGTTGAATGCTGCCGTTGCCGGCGGTGCCGAGATATGTATCCTGCCCGAGTTTCCGTACGACATCAATAAAGTGCTCAAACATGTGAACGATCGCTTTATGCGCGACCGTGGTTTTGTCAACATCGTGATCTCCGAAGGCGCCCGTGCCATAGGCAGCGACTACTCCACACTTAGTCAGGCAGAGATTGGCTACGAAAACCGTCGTCTTGGCGGCGTTGCCAACGTGCTGATGAACCAACTTAAAGAGGCCGGCTGCGAACACAGCATCCGTACCACCGTGCTCGGCCACCTGCAACGCGGGGGTATTCCTATAGCTTACGACCGTGTTCTGGCCACGCAGTTTGGCGTGAAGGCCTTTGAGATGGTTCTCGCCGGAGAGTTTGGGCGCATGGTATCTTACCGGCATCCCTACATCACCAGCGTGTCGCTGGCCGAGGCTTTGCTGCAGCCCAACCTGGTGGATAACGAAACCGCCCTGATGAAAACAGCCCGTGGTATCGGCATCAGCTTTGGCGACTAAGAAATAGTAAGATGGGTGAGGAAATTTGCTGTGCGTAATTTGCCCTTCGGGCGTTTTCAATTACAATCAATTACCACAAATTACAATCAATTACCATCAATTACTATCAATTACAATCAATTACCACAAATTACAATCAATTACCATCAATTACTATCAATTACCAAAAATTACTAATTACCATCAATTTCAATTAATTACTACCATTTCCATTTCTCGTGAAGTCACAGCTACGACATCCTGTTTTTGAACTTGTATCAGATACAGCCCATCAAATGAACCTCCCTGCCTATGTGGTGGGTGGTTTTGTGCGCGATCTTTTGCTGGGCAACCCCGGCAAGGATATCGACATTGTGGTGGTGGGTCACGGTATTGAATTGGCGCAGGCCGTAGGACGCAAGATTGGAAATGAACATGTGCAGGTTTTTAAAAATTACGGCACCGCCATGCTGCGCTATCACGACTGGCAGATAGAATTTGTGGGAGCGCGGCGGGAATCGTACCAGCGCACCTCGCGCAATCCCATTGTGGAAGATGGTACCCTGGAAGACGATCAGCAGCGGCGCGATTTCACCATCAACGCCATGAGCATCAGCCTCAACAAAGAGGATTACGGCCGTCTCATCGACCCCTTCGACGGCGCCGGCGACCTCGAGAGAAAGATCATCCGCACACCGCGCAACCCCGATATCACCTATTCCGACGATCCGTTGCGCATGCTGCGCGCCATCCGGTTTGCCACACGGCTGGGTTTCACCATCGAACAGAAGAGCTTCGAGGCCATCGCACGCAACGCACATCGCATCAGCATCATTTCGCAGGAGCGCATCACCGACGAGATCAACAAAATTATTATGGCCGAAAAACCTTCGACGGGTTTCAGGCTGCTCTTCGACACGGGTTTGTTGCAACTTATTTTTCCGGAGATGGTGGCACTTCAGGGTGCCGAATACAAGGATAATATTGGTCATAAAGATAATTTCTATCACACGCTGATAGTTTTGGATAATGTGGCTGCAGCATCCGACAATCTCTGGCTGCGGTGGGCTGCCATCCTGCACGACATCGGCAAGCCGCGCACCAAACGCTGGGCGGATGGCGTTGGCTGGACTTTCCACGGGCACGACTTTGTGGGCGCCAAAATGGTGCCTGCCATTTTCAGACGCCTGAAGCTGCCTGCCGGCGAGAAGCTCAAATACGTACAAAAGCTGGTGCTGTTGCATCTGCGACCCATCGTCCTCTCCGAAGAGCTGGTGACCGATTCGGCCATACGCCGCCTGCTCTTCGATGCCGGCGACGACATCGACGACCTGATGACTTTGTGCGAGGCCGACATGTCGTCGAAGATACCGGAGAAAATCAGGCGTTACCGCAAAAATTTTGAGCTGGTGCGTCACAAACTGGTGGAGATAGAAGAGAAAGACCGCCTGCGCAACTGGCAGCCACCCATCAGCGGTGAGCTTATCATGGAAACTTTTGGCATTAAGCCCGGAAGGATTGTGGGCGAGATAAAAACAGCCATCCGCGAAGCCATTCTCGATGGCCGTATCGACAACAGCCTTGAGCAGGCCTGGCAATTGATGCTCGAGATTGGAAGTGCCCACGGATTAACGCCACTCACAAAAAATAATTCGTGATCCGATACTATTCTTGTTTTTTTCTACATTTGATTTTTTTTCCGTTCTCATCCCTTACATTTTTATGGTTGAAAAATGGATCTGAAAAAAAAGAGTTTATTAGTGCGTTTAAATTTTGATTAAAAAAAGTACACTTCATGAATATTTGCAAATTCCATTTGATTACCGATGAACAGGATGATTTCTTTAGAGAAATCGAAATCAGAGGCAACCAGACTTTCAGGCAACTGCACGACTTCTTGATTAAAAATCTGAATTTGAAAAAAGATGAGCTTGCCTCATTTTTTATCGTGGATGATTTTTGGAACAGGATGCTCGAAATTACGCTGATAGATATGGCAGTGGATGTTAGCCCTGACGATGAAAAAAGCCAGGTGATTCCTGAAGTTTTCCTGATGGATGAGGTGAAGATTGACCGTTTTGTAAAAGAAATCGGACAAAAGCTCATTTACGAATATGACTTCCTGCAGTTGCATGGTTTCCGCCTTGAGCTTACCGAATTTGTGGAACCGGTGCCTCATCGTCGCTATCCATACATTGCAGCAGCGGAAGGTACCCTTGTTTTGCGGGACAATCTGAGAATAGATATCGATACCGAGCGTCTGAAGCAGGAATTGCTCAGCGAATTTGAAGATTTGGTTCGCGACGACGCGGATGATGACGACGACGATGAGTCCGGCACCGATGATGACTATTGATCCTAAATCCATATCTCCATCGCTACTCATCACGCTTGTCGGCCCCACGGCAAGTGGCAAAACAAAAACAGCAATAGCGCTGGCGCAGCATTTCGACACGGTTATCCTCTCAGCCGATTCCCGGCAATTTTATCAAGAGCTGAAAATAGGAACTGCCGCACCGACTGCCGAGGAGCTGGCGACGGTGAAGCACTATTTTGCCGGCCATCTTTCCATCCACGATTATTATAATGTGTCGCGCTACGAGCAGGAGGTGCTGCAACTGCTCGACGAATTATTCCGCAAGTACCGCTGCGTAATCATGACGGGTGGCTCAGGGTTGTACATGGATGCCGTATGTAAGGGCATCGACCAACTGCCCGAACCAGACGTTGCTTTGCGCAAAAATGTTAATGAAATTTTTCAAAAGGAAGGCCTGGCAGGCTTGCAGCAACGCTTGCAACTGCTCGATCCGGAATATTACGAAATCGTCGATCGCAACAACCCCAACCGGCTCAAGCGTGCCATAGAGGTGTGCCTCCAAACGGGCACTACCTTTTCGTCGCTGCGGGTGAAAAAAGTACAACCACGTCCTTTTAATATTTTAAAACTCGGACTGAATCTTCCGCGTGCCGAACTGTTCGACAACATCCACCGCCGCACCGATGCCATGATTAGCGGCGGCCTGGTGGACGAAGTGCGCGGTCTGCTGCCACACCGTCACCTCAATGCTTTGAACACCGTGGGCTACAAAGAAATTTTCGCCTTTCTTGATGGAAAAATGACACTTGAAGAGGCCGTCGAAAAAATTAAAACCAACACGCGTCGCTATGCCAAGCGCCAGCTCACCTGGTTTCAGCGCGATGTGGCTATCACCTGGTTTCATCCCGAGCAGGTGGAGGAGATGATACTATTTGTGGAAGGACAAATCCGGAACATTCAGACAAGATGATCTTTTTATTGTCAGCAGAGGAATTTACCCTGCAACTTTCGATTGGAACCATTGTTATTTAAACAATACTGACCGAGTAAAAATTTTAGATTCTTCCCCGAAAAGTCGGGGCAGGCTGCTACGCTCAGAATGACAAGGTTTTTCGTGTATTTGTGGGAGTGAGGGGTGGGTGGCGGCTTCGCCGCCACCCACCCCTCACTTACGTCCCTAAACCACTGTCATTCTGAACGAAACGAAGTGAAGTGAAGAATCTAAAACTAACGCCATCAATTTAATCGGTTAGTAGTGTTATTTAAAATAAAAAAGAAACCATGGGTCTATTGATCTTTTATCTTTTTCTGGCTTTAGCCATTTCGTTTCTCTGCTCGGTATTGGAAGCCGTCATACTGTCGGTATCGGTGTCGTTTATCAGAACCAATGAAAATAAGGGTAAGAAAGGGGCAGGTTTGCTACGCGAGCTTAAGAGCAACATCGACCGACCCTTGTCGGCCATTCTATCCATCAACACCATTGCGCACACTGTGGGTGCTGCCGGGGTGGGAGCACAGGCGGTGGCAATATTTGGCCAGGCCTATTTCGGCATTATCTCGGCCATTCTTACCTTGCTCATCCTCATCCTTAGCGAAATTATCCCCAAAACTATTGGCGCGCGCTATTGGCGGCAGTTGGCGTTGCCGTCGGCGCGAATTCTGCTGGCGATGATTTATATCTCCTATCCGCTGGTAATCATTTCGCGTTGGATTACCAGCTCTTTTTCGGGTAAGAACAATCAGCTTTCGGTGAGCCGCGATGAAGTAGCCGCCATGGCGCACATTGGCACCCAGGAAGGCGTTTTCGATCAGTCGGAAGAAAAGGTGATTCAAAATCTTATCAAACTGCGCTCGATAACTATCCGCACCATTATGACGCCGCGTACCGTAGTGGTAGCTGCTTCCGAAGAGTTGTTGCTGACTGATTTTTTTAAAAATAAAGAATTCCTGCGCTATTCGCGGATTCCCGTCTATGATGGAAGCATCGACAACATCACCGGTTTTGTGTTAAAATATGATGTGCTGCAAAAACTTGCCGAGGATAAGTTTTCGCTAAAGCTAAAAGAGATCAAACGCGAGATGCTGATCACCTACGAAAATTTTAGCATACCCCGCACCCTGGAGCAGATGCTCGAAAAGCGCGAACACATTGCACTTATCGTGGATGAGTATGGCGGCGTGGAAGGCATCGTGACGCTTGAAGACATTTTTGAAACATTACTGGGACTTGAAATTACTAACGAAACCGATACCCAGGTGGACATGCAAAAGCTGGCGCGCGACCTGTGGGCAAAACGCGCCCGGCAGATGGATGTGGATACACAATCTTTTTCTGATAAGGGATAGGGAGGTTTCATACGCAGCTACGCCGAGTGAAACTTCACCAGCGCGTCGATGGGTTTGCGGATGATGGTGCTGATGTGCATGCCACGTTCGGTAGCTGTTTCGAGCAGGGGTTCGGCAAAGAGATATGCTATCGAGCCTACAAATCCCAAAGGATAGCTCCCTGCTTTTTCATATTTGGTAATGATTTCATCAAAGAAATTATCAAAAGCTTTGCGCACCAGCTTTTGCGCAAAATCTTCCTGGCGACGGGCTACCACGAAAGGAACAAAAGAGGCGATGAAACTGGCCGGATCCTGGCGCGCGTAGAGGCGCGGGATAAAATCCTGTAGCTTGGCGGCATATTCTTTTTCAAATTCTTGTTGCGCAGCAGTCGGTAGTTCGTTTTTAAAATATGCGTTCAGCAGCAGCTTGCCAATATCGGCGCCACTACCTTCGTCGGCCAGCAGATAGCCCAGCGATGGCAACGCTTCGGTAATGGCTCCATCCGTAAAAACGCAACTGCTGGAGCCGGTGCCCAGGATAGAAGCAATGCCGCTGCCACGCCCAAAAAGCGCGCGCGCCGCACCAAACAAATCGTGGTGCACTTCGGCTTGCGCTGCCGCAAACTGCTTTTTCAGAATTTCGCTTACCAGGTTTTGAGAAGCTTCCGTAGAACATCCGGAGCCATAAAAATGTATCGAGGCCACCTGCGCCGCGTCCAGTTGATGTGTGAACTCTGCCAGCGACTGCTCCAGCGCTGACGGCGGGAAGTAGTTGGGATTGTAACCGCCGGTGGTAAGCCGTATTGTTTCGGTCTGGTTCTTTACAATCACCCAGTCTGTCTTGGTGGATCCGCTTTCGGCAATGATTTTCATTTCTTATTTATTTATTAATAATCAGATTAAAAAAACCTATTTATAACGTGGGGTGCAAATAAGATCACACCCACCAAAGCTGCAATGATGGCGGTGATAAGCACTGCTGCTGCGGCCACATCTTTGGCGCGCCCGGCCAGCGGATGCTTTTGCGGCGACACCAGATCAATTAGTAATTCCAGCGCAGTGTTGATGGCTTCGGCAGCCCACACCATCCCGACGACGATCAGCAGCAAAATCCATTCGGCGGCAGCCAAACCGAAATAAAAAGCCGCTGCAATGACCAAAATCGTGGCCACCAGATGCATGCGCGCATTGTGTTGCGTTGCCAACAAATACCGTAAACCTCTAAAGGCAAAACCAAAGCTGCCAATGCGCTGCCGGATGCCAAAAGACCGTTTCTGTTCAGGATTTGCCATTGTTGCCATTTTTTTAAGTTTTCAAAAGTAGAAAATTAATGGTACTATTGGTTATTGATTTTTGGAGGATAAAGAATTTCATCCTTCGCCCGAAATCATCCACAGCAGCGGACTGTGTGCTGGCGCCCGGTTGGTGAATGAAGTCATCAAATTTGCGGATAATCAAGGGAATCCACGAATTACAACGAATTAAGCCAATTCACACGAATTTGCAGCAATTGATAAGGTAATAAGGTTGTTGCGAGATGTGCTATTTTTTCACTAAGGTTAAATGTTTGGAAATAAGGTTTTTATTCCTCAACCTTCCACCATTTTCTCCCACCCAAAATCATCCACCAGCAGCGACTTGTACGCCGGCTTTTCTTCAAGCGTCCAGGATTATCCACAGCAGCGGCCAGTGCGCCGGCGCTCCCCTTCTCCTTAAGGAGAAGGGGCTGGGGGATGAGGTCTTATTAGCGCTGGTGATGAGGTCATATTAAAGCTGAACGATGGGGTCATAGAGGCAAAGCTGAAAATCCAAATTCGAGTTAATTCGCCGAATTTGTGAGAATTAGCGGACAGTTCTTTTTCAGAACTACCACCGTGATAGAGCAGCTTCCAAAAATGTCTATTCTTGATGGTGCCAGAAAAGTATCCAGGATAGGGCGTTGGTGGCAAAAAGGTTAAAAAAACCCGCGATCTCATTGTATTGCGGGTTTTTGCTTGTAGTACCTGTCATGCGATGTTATTTCACAATAAGTTTTTGAATGATGGTTTGGGTGTTTGTTTGGATTTTGATAAAATACAAACCTGGCGGAATCGTGCTAAGGTCGATTTTTTGATTGTCGGATGAGCGGCGGCTTTGGATCATTAAGCAGCCTTCCTGGTTGCTGATTTCTACAATTTTTACATCCTTGCCCATTACGGTAAGGTGATCTCTTGCCGGGTTGGGGTAAATCTGTACAGTTGTAGCCGTTTTGCCGGAAACTCCCGTAGCCAGTTCATCGGTTGTGGGCTGCAGGTAGAAGTCGTGGTTGTACACCAACTGGCCTTCGATCACCAGGTTTTCGGTGGTCTCACTGAGGTAGCCTTGAGCGGTACAGGTAAGATTATAGGTGCCGGTGTTGAGCCAGAGCACATAGTGAGCGCCAAAGGGTGTTGCGGCGGTGATGGTTCCGTTGTCGGTATTTGTGGTGCTTACCCAGGCATCGCTGATGGAGAGGTTGGTGTAGGCGTCGCGGACAAATCCCTGAATTTTATAAATGGCTCCCTCGATGGTAATCATCACCGGGCCGGCCTTGGGTGATTCGCCATTGGTATACACCGCCGATACGCCATAAATATGCGTACCCGCCGGCACAGCTTCGTCCACGTAGGTGGTTGGCGCAAGAGCTACTTCTGCCAGAAACTCTTCGTCGCGGTAAATTTTAAACCCGGTAAGGTCGGTAGGTGGCGGAGCATCCCAGCTTAATGTAACAGTGTTGCCATCAAGCTGTGCCATAAGATTGGTGGGCGGATCAAGGACGGGCGCCGGCTCGAATGTTATTTTTTCGAGAAACTGAAAGCTACCATCGTAGATCAGCGTGCTGGTACCGGCCGTTACATCGGCAAGATGAATGCCCTGGCCGTTGGTCCACAGTATATTCCCGTTTCCCAGTTCTATGCAGCCTCTGGCGCCGCCACCGGAAGTTCCGCCAATTATCTGCAGGTAGTTGCCCTGGCTGTCGTAGAGATGAATGCCCGAAGGATAAACACCCGTGGAAAATGAAGCGGCCAGATAATTGCCATTGGCGGTTTGAGAAATTTGTTGGATAAATTTTATCTCACCGGGCACATTCCAGGATTCAACGAAGTTACCATTCAGGTCGTATTCGGCAATTTGCGACGGATTACCCTCGGCATCCGACAGGCTGACAAGGGCATGGTTGCCAGCGTAAGGCAAAAACATCCACGGGCTGCCATTCACCTGGAAGTTGCCCATGATGGTGCCGTTAAGTCCGATTTGTACTACAGCATAACCCGGCGCTCCATTGTTAGAGCCTGCATTGCCCAGCCATACCTGCCCATTGATAATGTTCATGCCCCGCAAATTGTCCAGACCGCTTTCGCCAATTACTCCCAGCGAGTCACCTGTTAAACTCATCCGATATACTTTGTCTTTGGTCTGGTCAGATACCCAAAGCTCGTCCTGTACACGTATAACGTGCTTCACAGTCCCGGGCCCAAAGTTGGTAAGTATGATGTAATCATCATACATGAGTGTACCATCCTGTGTGTTGAGAAGGATGATTTTCTTCACATTGTCGGCACTGCCAACAGTAGCGATGAATTCGCCCTGCGGCTGTGCCTGCATAAGATTGCTGATAAGAAACACAATCAAAGCAATCCAAACTGTTTTAGTTGTAAATAGATTTTTCATAAAAGCCCTTTCTTTTTTGATGAATAATAGGTTACAATAAATGCCATTCCCCTCATTTTGAGTATCAGCCATCTATTACGGAACAAATGTATCGAAATTATTTGTTCTATTATCCATCCCAAGCAAGCTTTTTTTATAAAAAAACGAAGCAGTGTCTCTCTCTATCGTAAGGGTTTATTGTGAGCATCCGTAGCCCGGCCATTTATAGCAATTTCTCTGATTCAATTTCTCTGAATCCTTAGCCCGGCCATTTATGGCCGGGAAATTTAAATGATCAGAAAACTCTCTCTCCTTGTGCTATCTCCTCCGCGGAATAGTAGGCACCCATTGGTAGGCACCCAGGTCGGGGCTTTCGGTGCGTGAAATGCCGTTGATGTCGAAAGGAACAGTAGCCGCTACTCCGGGGCTGCCGACACCGAGGGCGGGCGACAGGCTGTCGGGACGGAAGTCGTTTTGGCGATAATCCACAAAGAGCGGGTCTTTGTTTTTAAAACTATTTATAAAATTAGAATCCTGCGCAATGTTTATCTCTGTTTTGATCAGGCAATGGTCGAAAGTATATTTAAATTCGGCCACTGTGTCGTCGATCACCAGCTCGTTGCGTTGGCTGCCATACATTATGTTGTTGCCGAAATAAGCCTCAAAGGGATAGGCTACGGGCTGGTAGTTTTTGTCGAGGAAATAGTTGTTGAGATATACCGAAGCGGTGTTGCGCACGCCATAATTCCAGTAGTTGGCTATGGTTGTTTGGCGGAAGTCGTAAGCGCCGCCCAGCGTAAGTGCCAGCGCATATTGCCCGCAGTTGGCGATAACGCAGTTTTGTGCAGCAATCACATAGTAGCGCGTGAGGATGCCCGCGCCCGACATATTCTCGATGATGGTGTTGCTGAGCGTTAGCTGGTTGCCCATGTATTGTTGAAGCGTTTCGGCTTGCAAACCGATAAACCCATTGCGAATCACAGCGTAATTAATCACATTATCTACTGCGCCTTCGTTTATCCAGATGCGGTCCCACTGTCCGGGCAGATCGGCATAAAACGATTCCAGCCTGTCGCCCTGGAAATAAACGGGTTCTTCCTGCGTGCCCATTACTTTAAGAGAGCCGCCTTTATAAATCCACAATCCGGAGCCATTATGAAAATGCACTTTTGTGCCGGCATTGATGGTGAGGCTGCCGGTAGAATCAACTACGGCATAGCCATAAACAACGATGGGAAGTTCATTAGTCCAGGTAGTATCGATGCCTTCGCCGGCCACAATTTTGTAGCGTGGCAGATTGGGGCGGTCGGTGTCCCAGAGGATGTAGCGTGCGTTTTGCCCCCAGGCCACCAAATCGACATCCTGTTGGTTGCCATTGATATCAAAAACGATGGAATCGGTGATGACAAAAGGAGCGGTGGCATCGTTGGGGTTGATGGTAACTTTGGCGAAGATGTAGATGCTGTCGTTGCCGCGGATTTCGATATTTTGAAAATCGTTGCCTGCCATGCCGTTCACGTTGATGCTGTAGCGCGATTCGGCGCCACGGGCAAGTTTTATGCGCGAAATATTGATTTTTTCATCGCTGGTATTGCGCACGCGAATCTGTTCGGTGATGGAGCCTATGGAAGTAAAAACGGTGTCGAAGATCAACGTGTCGGACGAGAACTCAAGCCGCACCGACGGGCTTTTGTTGATGGTGTCGTCTTTGCGACAGGCAGAAAGCACGAGCAGCAGTGCCAGCGAAAAGGATATCAGAATGGGAATAATACGTCGGATCATGTGAAATTTCTTAGCGGCACAAGCCTGTTTTTTCTTTGCAGATTACGCATTTTTAGGAGGTTTATTGTTGGTGCTGTGGCCTTTCTTATCGTTCGCAGCGGATGATTTTATCAACTCTTCCACAAAATACATGGCGATAAGCCCTTTGTGTTTGGCAGCAATTTTTCCGCGTGGGATACATTTAAACTGCCGTTTAATCTTTTCGTAGGTTGATTGTGAAATGTTGACTTTTCCGGGTTCGCAGCTTGTTTCCATCCGATGGGCAGTGTTCACTGTGTCGCCCCAGATGTCGTACTGGAATTTTTTGATACCCACAATGCCGGCTACCACAGAGCCGGTATGGATTCCCACCCTCAGCTCGAAAAAATGCAGATTATTTTTCTCTCTGGTAATTTTTTCAGTTCTCATAAATTCCTGAATTTCCAAAGCTGCCATCACCACATCCTGCGCGTGCGTGCTGCCTGGCACGGGCAACCCGCCGGCGCACATGTAGGCATCGCCGATGGTTTTTATTTTCTCTATTCCATATTTGGTGATGATCTCATCAAACTTTTTAAAACAGTAATGTATTTCTGCCACCAAATCCTGGGCATTCATTTTTTCGGCCACAATGGTAAAGTCTTTAAAATCGGTGAACAGCACGGTCACCTCGTCATACATGCGCGCCTGTGCCGTCCCCTTTTCTTTTAGCTCTTCGGCAACGGCAGCAGGCAGGATGTTGAGCAGCAGCTTTTCGGAGCGCTCTTTTTCTTTTTCAATAGCAGCCTTGGCTTTTTTAATAAATCGTATCCGATGGCGCAAGCCCAGCGCAATTCCGGTGAGTAACAATAATACCAGTACCATCAGCCCTCCGATATACCAGCTTAAGCGTTGCATTTTTTCTTGCTGTGCCAGTTGTTCACGCTGTGTGGCGATCTCCTTTTCCTGCTCCCGGCTTTCGTAGCGCGCTGCCATCTCGGCCATGATCTGTTCTTTTTCTATCGAGAAGAGGCTGTCATTTATTGCCATTGCCTTTTGTTGATAACGATAAGCCTGACCATTGCGCCCCAGCGCAGCATAAATGGCGGCCAGATGGGTGTAATTCTCTACCAGGTTTCCCTCCATGCCGGCCTCTTCCATCATTTGTACGGCGTTCAGGGTGTAGGGCAGGGCTTTGGAATAGTTGCCCTGAAGCAGTTTAACATGGCCGATGTTGGCAAACAGCGCCGACCTGATGGTCTTAAACTTACTTTCGGTAGCCAGCTTCAGACTGTGTTTGTAAGACTCAATAGCTTCGTCGTATCGCCCGGCAAGCTTGAACATGTTGCCACGATTGTTGTACTCAACCGCCAGACTCACCTGCTGATTTAGTTGGTTGTAAATGTCGATGGCTTTTTGGTTGTAAAACAATGCGGTGTCGAACTGATGCTGATACATGTGGTTTTGCGCCAGCATCGACAATCCATATGCAAGCTCGCCCTGGTTTGGTTCGGTTTGCTGCTGTATTAATGCAATAGCTTTTTGCAACATTTCATTGGAAGCATCATAACGTTTTTGCACCTGAAAAATTCCGGCCAGGTCGTTGTATGCCGCTGCCAGGCCGCTTGTATTGCCGGTTTTTTCCCAGATGTCAAGACTTTGATAACCATATTCCATGGCACGCTCGTAATTGCTGCGCAAGAAACTTTCGACAAACACAAGTTTGCTGATAGCCCGCGCGATGCCGATGCTATCATTTTGATTTTTAAAAAATAAAAGGGCTTTATTAAAATATTTCTCTGCCGAATCGGCAACGGTGTGGTTGGCCCAGGTGCGTCCGAGGGTTAAGTAGCTGTTGCCTTGCAAAAAGTGATTTGCTGCTTCCGCAATTTTTACGGCCTGATTGGAGTAGTAAAGCGCCGAGTCGAGGTTGGTATTGTTGCTGTTGTTGCCGTGCAGGATGAGCCACTCTATTTGTTGCGTAGTGCCTGCAGTGTCGGTCTTCGGATCAGTCGGGTTGGCTGATGCGGAAAGTGAAAATCCAATCAGCACGAAAATAAGAATGATGCGAAGAAAACTCATAAAGTAGGATGATGTTGTTAAAAACAGTGCGTTTTGAAAAGATGATTTTTTGAAAATGAATGTATCGATAAAAAACATTACGCACAGAAAATCAATCACTTTTGCAACAAAAAAGACAAATACATTGTTCAGTTTTCTTTCAATCTCCAACAAAACACCATTTTTGTCTCTTTGGGTTGTAACCGGATTTTGTGTCGATAGTCTATCCAATCGAAACCACCTAAACCTTACGAATTCATTTATGAAAATGTATCTTAAAATAATTATCCTGCTGCTTGCGACGCTTCTTTCGACACTGTGCAGCAGGGCAGCAGAGCCGGATGGTGAAGTAAAGAAGCCCAACATCAGCGGTTACATCTCCGACGCCCGCACCGGCGAAATGCTTATCGGCGCCACCGTTTACATCACCGAAAACCAAAGTGGTGCGAGCAGCAATGTTTACGGGTTTTATGCTTTGAGTTTGCCGGCGGGACATTACACGCTCAACTTTTCTTTTATTGGTTACAAATCGCAGCAGCATAAAGTGGTGCTCGATATAGATCGCACGCTCGATGTGCGGCTTGTGCCCGTCGATCAGCAGCTCGACGAAGTGGTGATCAGCGGCGAGCGCATCGACCGCAACGTGCGCGCTGCCGAGATGAGCGTGATGCGCATGGAGACCAAAACCATCGACCAGATTCCGGCTTTGTTTGGCGAAACGGATGTGATCCGCGCCATACAATTGCTGCCCGGCGTAAAAACCGTGTCGGAAGGCAGCACCGGCTTTAGCGTGCGGGGTGGTAGCATCGACCAGAACCTGGTGCTGCTCGACGAAGCCACCGTTTACAACTCAGGCCACCTGCTGGGATTTTTCTCGGTTTTTAATAATGATGCCATCAAAGATGTGAAACTCTACAAAGGCGACATTCCGCCTGCCTATGGCGGCCGCCTGTCGTCGCTGCTCGATGTGCGGATGAAGGATGGGAATAATCAAAAGTTTGCAGCCACCGGCGGCATCGGACTTATCTCGAGCCGTCTCACTCTGGAAGGGCCGATAGCAGATGAGAATACCTCCTTTATTGTTTCCGGCCGCCGCACCTATGCCGACTTGTTTATCCCGCTTTTTGGCAACGACGACCTGCAGGGAAGCAAGCTCTTCTTTTGGGATCTGAACGCTAAGATTAGTCACACCTTCAACGAAAACAACCGTGTGTTTTTCTCTGCCTATCTGGGGCGCGATGTTTTTAAAAATGAATTTGCAAGTATGAATATGGGCAACGGCACCTTCACCCTGCGTTGGAATCATCTTTTTAGCAAAAAACTCTTTTCCAATTTTACCCTGCTGCGCTCGCGCTATGACTATAGCCTGGGCACTCCCGAAGGCGAGGCCAACTCCTTTGAATGGAAATCGGAGCTTATCGACTACAGCGGCAAAGCCGACTTCACCTGGTTTCTCAATACCGACAACACCATCCGTTTTGGCGCAAGCCTCATCCATCACACTTTTAGCCCCGGCGAAGCGCGCGGCATCGGCGACGAAACTTTCCTGAACAGTTACGACATCCTATCCAAGTTTGCGTACGAATCGGGAATTTATGCAAGTAATGAGCAAAAGATAGGGGCTTTGCTTACGCTAAAATATGGGTTGCGGTTTTCGATGTTTCAAAATGTGGGCGCCGACACACTCTATCATTTCGACGAAAATTATAACATCGTCGAGCGGGAGCCAATTCGCGCCGGCGAAGTTTACAACACTTATACGCATCTGGAGCCGCGCATAGGTTTTGTGTATTTGCTAAGCGAGCGGGCGTCGGTAAAGGGAAGCTATTCGCGAACGATACAATATTTGCAACTCGGACAAAACTCTACCGCCGGCACGCCGCTCGACATCTGGTTTCCGGCAAGCCCCAATGTGAAACCGCAAGTGAGCGACCAGGGAGCGCTGGGCTATTTCCGTAATTTTGATAANNGCGCTGAAGTATATTATAAAAACATGCAAAACACCATCGACTTTAAAGACCACGCGCAGTTGCTCCTCAACCGGGAGCTGGAAGCAGAGCTGCGTTTTGGCCGTTCACGGGCCTATGGCCTGGAGCTGATGGTGCAGAAAAGGCAGGGAAATCTCACCGGCTGGATTAGTTATACGTTATCAAAAGCCGAACGTAAAATTGAAGCTATCAACGACGGGAAGAAATATGTGGCTCCTTACGACAAGCCCAACGATATCACTGTGGTAATCAATTACGATATAAGCCAACGCTGGAGCGCCGGGCTTAACTGGGTTTATTCTACCGGGTTGCCCGTTACTTTTCCAACAGGTCGCGCGGTGTGGGGTGGGGTGGTAGCGCCCATCTATTCCGACCGCAACGACTACCGCATGCCCGACTACCACCGGCTCGACCTGTCGGTGACCTTGCGCCCGCGCCGGAACCCCGACCGCAAATGGTACGGCGAGTGGAACCTCTCGGTATATAATGCCTACGGACGCAAAAACCCCTGGGCCATCAATTTTGTGCAGGAAAGCGGCGACGGCGGCTACCAGACCTACGCCGAGATGACCTATCTCTTCTCGGTGATACCAAGTATATCTTATAATTTTAAATTTTAAAAATGAAGCGCCTAAACCGAAAGAAAATAATGAACCATGCATCCTGCTGCTCACTAACCCCGGCCTTCAGGCCGGGGACAGAAGGCTGTATAATCATAAGCGGGCTTTAGCCCAAATAAAAAGGATAATGGTATGAATATGATGCGAACAGAAATTACAAAAGATAAAAACAATGACAAATAAATCTCAAATGACAAATTTTCAAATGCAAAAAAGCAATATAAGAAGTTGCGTTTGGCAAAATACGAGCGCATCGAAAACGAGAATTTTTAAATATATCGCTTTCGCAATACTTGTTGCTGCTTTGGCGGGATGCACCGAAAAGATAGATGTTAACCTGGACCAGCAGCAATATACGCGACTGGTGGTGGACGCCCGTTTTTCGTCGGATACCGCGGCGCATCTTGTAAAGCTCAGCACCACCGCCGACTATTTCGATAACCAGCCTCCCAAAAGGGTGTCGGGTGCTGAAGTAACCATCAGCAACGCAGAAGAGAAATATATCCTCACAGAAACGCCTGCAGGCTCCGGCAATTATTTCACCGACCCGAACGTAGCCGGGCGCATCGGAAGCGATTACCAGCTCGACATCCTTTTGCCCGAAGCCATCGGCGGCACCGACACCTACTCTGCTGCGTCGCATATANNCATATATATCCCATCAGTCAGATGGACAGCATTGCCCTTGCGTTTCACGACGACTGGGGGCCGGACGGAATATGGGAGGTAAAATGTTACGTATGGGATCCGCCCACAGAGGATTATTATATGTTTAACCTCTACCGCAACGGCGTGTTGGTGACCGACACCATCACCGAAGTATTCGTGGTTGACGACCTGCTGTACAACGGCAATTATACCAATGGCATCGGTGTGGGCTATCTCAATCAATCAGATATAAACGAGCAGCTTTTCCCGGGCGACGAAGTTACGCTAAGCGTGTCGCGCATTACAAAAGATTATGCAGAGTTTCTTTGGCAGTTGCAGGAGGAAGTGAGCTATCAGTCGCCACTCTTTAGCGGCGCACCAGCCAACGTAAACGGAAATATAAGCAACGGTGCTTTTGGTGCTTTCGGTGCCTGGAGCACAAGCAGCGCCAGCCGTGTGGTCATTTCATCTGAACAATAGCCCGGCAGGGATTGTTACGATCAAAAAAAATGGGTTTAGCTATTTCAAATTTTCTATCTGCCACTGTCGGCCTGGGCGACAGTGGGCCGTGGTACTTCGAGACCGACCTGAGCCGCACCATCGTTGAGCCGTGGAATGCCTTCTCGTCGCTCACCTTTCTTATCCCTGTGTTTTATCTTTTGTGGCAGCTGCGTGGCCGGTACCGCGAATATGCCTTCCTGATATTTTGGGCCGCACCACTCATGGCTTTGGGCGGCATCGGCAGCACCATTTATCATGCTTTTCGTGCATCCAACTTTTTTCTTTTTATGGATTTTGTCCCCATCGCATTACTTACCCTGTCGGTGAGCATTTATCTTTGGCTCAAAATATTACCACATAAGGCCTGGCTCATTTTGGTAATAACGCTTTTTGCGTTGATGCGGTGGCTTTCATTTATGCTTTTCGAGGGCAGCGGGCGCATCAACAGCGGCTACTTCGTAACAGGCCTGATGATTTTTTTGCCGGCTATCATCTTTCTTATCAAAACCAATTTTTACAAAATATATCTTCCGGTTATCAGCGTGCTATTTCTGGTACTGGCTTTGTTTTTCCGTTATGCCGACGACTACAGCCAGCCGCTGCTGCCCAACGGAACACATTGGCTGTGGCATGTATGTACTTCTGCCGGCGCCTTTGCTTTGGCCATATGGCTTGTGCATATACGGCATGCAGCAGGGCGCAGGACGCGTGGCGCGGGGCGTGGGGCGAAGTGCGTGGGGGGCTATACCAACGGTTTCTGATTTCTTTACTGTAGCTTCCGGAGAATTCAGATTCATCGAACATTGAGGCACTTCTACATTCGAGATTCGATGTTCGATATTCGAAATTCCCTTTTTCTAATTTCCGTCGCTTTCGGAGAATTCAGATTCATAGAAAATAAAGCCACTTCTACATTCAATATTCGGTGTTCGAAATTCGAAATTCGATTTTTTTTCTTTTCGTTGCTTTCGGAGAATTGGCGCAGGGCGCTAAGAGCCTGGCGCTGGACGCAAAGGTTATGATCGCGATTTCTGATATTTTTTCGTCGATTTAGGAGAATTAAGATTCATTGGTCATCAATCTACTTCTACATTCAAGATTCGGTGTTCGGTATTCGAGATTCGTTTTATTTTTTGAATATCGAACCGCAGAATAAAGCCTGCCCTGGCTTCGACTGATTTCGACAGGCTCAACACCCAACTCAGCCACCATTGGTTTCGACAAGCTCAACCACCGCTGTCAAAGGGAAGTGAAGAAAGAAAGCGCGGGGCGCAAAGAGCAAGTTTTGGAGCCTTTTTCGGAGAATTAAGATTCATCGAACATCGCACCACTTCTACATTCTATATTCGGTCCCGTACGTACGGGATTCGATATTCTTTTTGAATATCGAACCGCAGAATATCGAACTGCAGAATAATGAAGTAAAGTCCAACTCCAAGACGCGACATTTGGCGCTCCTATTTCTCAATCTTTTTAACAATTCCCTTTTGCTTCTTCCAAAACCACTAATTTTGGAGCCTAAAATATTTTATTGTGAAAAACCTGCTTGACGACCTTAACGAAGTACAAAAAGAGAGTGTGATCAACTACAGCGGCCCTGCCATGGTGATTGCCGGCGCCGGCTCCGGCAAGACGCGCGTGCTGACCTACCGCGTGGCCTACATGCTGCAGCAGGGCATCGATCCGTTCAACATTCTGGCGCTCACCTTTACCAACAAAGCCGCCCGTGAAATGAAAGAACGCATCTACAACCTGGTAGGCTCTACCGAGGCCAAAAGTGTGTGGATGGGAACGTTTCATGCCATCTTCGCTCGTGTGCTCCGCGCGGAGGGCCACCATCTGGGCTATCCTTCCAACTTCACCATCTACGACACCGACGATTCCAAAAGCCTGGTGCGCTCCATACTGAAAGACCTTGGCCTTGATCCAAAGATTTATCCGGCAGGCTATGTCTTGGGACGCATCTCGTCGGCAAAATCCAACCTCATCTCTGCCCAGGATTACAACGCCAACCACGAATTGATGAGCCAGGATAAGATGGCTGCCAAGCCTTTTATCGGCAACATCTACTCGATGTACACAGCCCGCTGCCGCCGCGCCCTGGCAATGGACTTTGATGATTTGCTTTTTAATATGAACCTGCTGCTGCGCGACTTCCCCGATGTGCTGCTGAAATATCAGAAGAAATTCCAGTACATTCTTGTGGATGAATATCAGGATACCA
>LSQX01380672.1_pt2 | contig 26272 bp, 19 predicted proteins | sample 654561 | NCBI WGS metagenome assembly LSQX01 (sample SAMN04489861, study PRJNA283612) | anaerobic digester metagenome | isolation source: 4 biogas reactors fed with cattle manure at either 37C or 55C with and... | place: Denmark: Kongens Lyngby | collected 2014 | reverse complement strand
ATCAGCTACCTCCTACTCGATTATAAAGCAAGAGTTCACAATTGTGTACTTGTGGTATATAATAGGAGATACGATTTAAGAGTATAGAAGGGAGCCTTGAAGGTGGACAAATATACTGACTTTGCTTCGGTATATGATATATTGATGGAGCATATACCCTATGACGAATGGGCAAATTATATAGAGAATATATTGAAGCAGCATGGTTTTGATAAGGGGCTAGTATTGGAGCTTGGATGTGGTACCGGGGCTATGACAAGAAGGATGGCTACAAGGGGCTATGATATGATTGGAATAGATATGTCCGAGGACATGCTTTCGCTTGCCAGACAAAGAAGTGAAGGTAAGAAGGATGGCATATTATATCTTTGCCAGGACATGAGAGAATTTGAGCTATACGGGACTGTAGCCGCTGTATTTTGTGTATGTGATACCATTAATTATATGCTTTCACCGGAGGAGCTTAGTAAGGTGTTTCGCCTTGTGGCTAACTATCTTGATCCGGGTGGGTTATTTATATTTGATATGGACACGGTATATCTATATGAGGAGGTGCTTGGGGATAATATAAGTATTATGAATCATGAGGCAGGAGATTTCATATGGGAGAATAGCTTTTATCCTGATGAGATGATTAATGATGTTAATCTTACTTTATTTCTCAAACAGGAGAGTTCATTATATAGAAAGCATGAGGAAACACATGTAAGAAGAGCATATAGCGTAGATACCATAAGGAGATTATTGGACGAGGCTGGGTTAGACATGTTAGGTGCTTATCATGAACTGACAGATGAAGAGCCCAGAGTTGATAGTGAAAGGATATATATTGTTGCTAGAGAAAGGCACCAAGCTAATAAGCTTTATGTTGATAACAAGTAATTGTTTAGTTTAACTGTAAGAAAGCAGATTAATAAGAACCAGTAAAATATTAAGAACAAGTGGAAGAGCTTAAGCAAGAGAATAAGCTAGAGCTTGATAAAGAGTACAGAAAGGAATTAGAACATATGACAGATTATATTATTAGAGCAAGTGCAGCGAACAATCAAATACGTGCATTTGCAACAACGACCAGGGAATTAGTTGAGCATGCAAGGACTATTCATAATACCAGCCCGGTAGCAACAGCTGCTTTGGGAAGGCTTCTAACAGCCGGAGCAATGATGGGGATAATGATGAAGGGTGAAAACGACTTATTAACCCTACAGATAAAGGGGGCCGGTCCTATCGGTGGCTTAACCGTTACTGCTAATTCAAAGGGAACAGTTAAGGGATATGCTAACAATCCCGAGGTAATGCTTCCTCCAAGTCCAAAGGGAAAGCTGGATGTCGGAGGTGCTTTTGGAGCGGGTATGCTTACCATAATAAAGGATTTGGGACTAAAGGAGCCCTATGTAGGGCAGACAAACCTTGTTTCAGGGGAAATCGCAGAGGATTTGACCTATTATTTCGCTACCTCTGAGCAGGTTCCCTCAAGTGTTGCTCTTGGGGTGCTTATGAATAAGAATAATACAGTCCGCCATGCAGGTGGCTTTATAATTCAGCTTATGCCATTTGCCGATGAGCAGGTTATTAACAAATTAGAGGAGAATATCAGTAAGATTGATGGAATTACCGGGCTTCTTGATAAGGATATGACCCCGGAGATGATACTTGAGCAAATACTTGGTGAGTTTGATTTAGAAATTCTAGATAAGATTCCGACTGGATATGAATGTAACTGCAGTAAGGAAAGAGTTGAAAAGGCAGTAATCTCCATAGGAAGGAAGGATATTCAGGAAATGATTGATGATAATGAACCTGTTGAGGTGAATTGTCATTTCTGTAATGAGCATTATATGTTTAGTGTAAAGGAATTGGAGGGACTACTTGCTAGGGCAACCCACTAGGAATACCACAAAAATGCATTGATTACCTTGGACTAATCCTAGTTAGGCGGATTAAACTCGAAAACCTACGGTTTTCTCGTTCACGTTGCGCTCATTCAAGCTAAACATTATTATTTATTGTGGCATAAAAATAATGCCACATAAATATAATGTTCACCTTGAATTAATCCGCCTATCGTGGATATAACAAAAAGAGGATAAATTAGCCCATTGTATCTAGCACCAAAAAATATTAGAATGATATATAAAATAATGGGAGGCTAATACCTCCTTTATAAGCAGCAATAAAATACATTTTATTAGGAGGTTTGGCATGAAGGGTGCATTTTATACTGGAAAATATAGAAATCTATTTAAGGAACTAGGTTATAAGGAAGAAGAAATAAATAAGAAGCTGGATGATACCTATCAGACAATATTCTACGGACCTGAGGATGAGAGATTTTATCATGAGGTTGGAGATGATATGGCTTACTTTGAGGATACCGGAAATTATGATGCTAGATCAGAAGGAATGTCCTATGGTATGATGATGTGTGTCCAGTATGATTGGAAGAAGGAATTTGACCGTCTATGGAAGTTCTCTAAGACCTATATGTGGATGGAGGACGGAATAAATAGCGGATATTTCGCCTGGTCGGTTCAGCCTGATGGAACCAAGAATTCAGAGGGGCCTGCACCTGATGGTGAAGAATATTTCGCTATGGCACTGTTCTTTGCCTCGAACCGTTGGGGAGACGGTGAGGGTATATATAATTATTCTAAGGAAGCCAGAGCAATTCTTCATGAATGTGTTCACAAGGGTGAGGATGGTAATCCGGGAGATCCCATGTGGGAGCCTTCTAACAAATTAATAAAATTCATTCCGAATTGTGATTTTACAGATCCATCCTACCATTTGCCACATTTCTATGAATTATTTGCTTTATGGGCAAATGAGGAGGATAAAGAGTTCTGGAAGGAAGCAGCTAAAGCAAGTCGTGAGTATCTTCATCTGGCATGTCATCCTGTAACGGGACTTGCTCCGGAATATGCTCACTATGACGGTACTCCTATAGCGAAAGACAATAGAGACAGATATTACAGCGATGCTTACAGGGTGCCGGCTAACATAGGGGTGGATTATGCATGGTTTGCGGCTGATGAATGGCAGAGGGATTGTGCGGATAGGATTCAGACCTTCTTCTGTGAGACTGTAGAAGGAAAAATCGATAGAATATATCATACCTGCGGTACAATTATTGATGAGAGAGCGCTTCATCCTGTTGCTATAATTGCAACAAATGCACAGGCATCTCTGGCGGCTAATGATACCAAAAACCTTAGGGAATGCGTAGACCTATTCTGGAATACACCTCTTAGAAAGGGTGACCGTCGATACTATGATAACTGTCTATATCTGTTTGCACTCTTATCATTAAGCGGGAACTATAGGATATATAGATAAATGTATCGGTTTAGCAACATTTTCATGGGGAAGAGTTAATCTATTAAATGAATCAAGGAGTAAGAATAAATAATAAAGGAGAGGTTATAGATGAGATATGGATATTTTGATGAAAGGAATAAGGAGTATGTAATAACCAGACCTGATACTCCAGCACCTTGGGCAAATTACTTGGGTTCACCTGAGTATGGAGCCATTATTTCCAATAATGCGGGGGGCTACAGCTTTGTAAAGAGCGGAGCTAATGGGCGTATATCTAGGTATATATTTAATCAGGAGGATAAGCCTGGTAGATATATTTATATTAGGGATGATGAGGACAAGGATTATTGGTCAGCATCCTGGCAGCCTGTAGGAAAGCCCTTGGGAGAAGGCTATGGGGAGTATCAGAGTGAGTGTAGGCATGGAACAGCATATACGGTTATAAAGGGAAAGTATAAGGACATATCTTCTGAGGTTCTTTATTATGTTCCCTTAGATAAAACTCATGAGGTATGGAAAGTTAAAATAACTAACAATAGTGACAGACCAAGGAAGCTTTCTGCATTTGGCTATATTGAATTTACAAATGAAAGCTTTTATGAGAATGACCAGGTCAACCTGCAATACACTCTATTTATTACAAGGACATATCTTAAGGGTAATAAGATTCTTCAGACCATTAATGAAAATGATGGAAAGGATAAGAAAGAGGGTACAAACTATAGAGAGCGCTTCTTTGGGCTTGTAGGAGCGCCTATCACAACCTATAATGGTAATAAGTCATCCTTTATCGGTAGTTACCGAAGCTTTAACAATCCCATAGCACTTGAAAGAGGGGAATGTGATAATGTCTTAAATTATAATTCCAATGCCTGTGGGGCCTTACATACTGCTATGGTTTTACAGCCTGGTGAAAGTAAGGAATTTGCTTTCCTCCTAGGACAGAAGAATGATAAGCAAGCCACTAAGATTCTTGATGATTACTCTGATTTAAGTGTAATTGATAAGGAGCTTAAGCAGCTTAAAGATTACTGGCATGGTAAGCTTTCTAATTTTCAGGTAAATACTCCAAGTGAGGAGTTTAATGCAATGGTAAACACCTGGAATGCATATCAATGTTTTATAACATTTATATGGTCCAGAGCGGCATCCTTTATGTATGCCGGACTGCGAAATGGCTATGGATATCGTGATACGGTACAGGACATACAAGGAATCATCCATCTGGATCCTACAATGGCAAAGGAGAAGATTCGCTTCATGCTTTCCGCTCAGGTGGATAATGGCGGCGGGTTACCTCTTGTAAAGTTTAATCATAAAGCAGGCCAGGAGGATACCCCTGATGATGCCTCCTATGTGCAGGCAACGGGACATCCGGCATATAGGGCCGATGATGCTCTTTGGCTATTCCCCACCGTTTACAAATATATGGCTGAGACAGGTGACAAGACGTTTTTAGATGAGGTCATACCTTATGCAAATCGTGATGAGGGAACGGTATACGATCATCTTAAGAGAGCTATAAATTTCTCTATGGAGAGACTTAGTACCCATAATATGCCTGCCGGCCTACATGCAGACTGGAATGACTGTCTGCGTCTTGGTAAGAAGGGTGAGTCAACATTTGTAGCATTACAGCTATATTATGCCATGTCTGTTATTAATGATATTGCCATTGATAAGAAGGATGATGAATATATAGCTTATATTGAAAAGGTACAAAACGAGCTTAAACAGACAATTAATGACAACTGCTGGGAGGATGATCGTTTTATCCGTGGCTTTAAGGAGGATGGTCAGGTCATAGGCTCTAAGAAGGATCCGGAGGCCAGTATGTGGCTTAATCCTCAGTCCTGGTCCGTTATCAGCGGCCTTGCCACAAAGGACCAGGCTGAAAAGGCTTTAGATAGTGTCTACCGTGAGCTTAATACCAAATACGGAGCAAGGGTAATGGCTCCTTCATATGTGGATCATGCCTTCGACGGTGCCCTTGCTATACTATTTAATCCATCTACTAAAGAAAACGGGGGTATATTCTCACAGCCACAGGGATGGATTATACTTGCCGAGTCGCTGATGGGACATGGAAACCGTGCATTTGAATACTTTATGGAGACTAGTCCGGCAGCCATGAATGACCATGCGGAAATTCGCGTACTTGAGCCTTATGTTCATGGACAGTTCACAGAAAGTGTTGACAGTCCCTTTGAGGGGAGGTCTAATGTCCACTGGCTGACTGGTACTGCTTCAACTGTTATGGTCGGATGTGTTGAGGGAATACTAGGAATGAGACCTGACCTTGCTGGTCTTAAGATTGCACCAAGCATTCCAAGCGATTGGAAGGAATTTACCATAGATAAAAATTTCCGTGATAAGATGCTAAATATCAAGGTGAAGAATGAAACAGGTGCTCAGAGCGGATATAAGGAATTGTATCTAAATGGTAATAAGCTAGAGAATAATTATATCCCTGAATCTATGATGAAGGATAAGAATGAGATATTATTAGTGATGTAGATTTTATAATGCTGTAATAGTGGCTGCTTCAATATAGCTTAATATTTTGAAGCAGCCCTTACTATTTTTATAAATTTATTGCATCATTATCCTAACTCTGATAAAATCAGTTATGTTCTTATTGATAAATATTTATTGGGGTAAATATTTATAAAATACGGGGATAGCAAGCAGCTGGTTAAGAAAGGATGATTGGATCATGGATATGGATGGCTTAATTACCGATGAGTTGCATGAAGAGTGCGGGGTCTTAGGTGTATATGATATCGTCGGAAATGACGTGGTATCTAACTTATATTACGGACTTTTTGCACTGCAGCATCGTGGACAGGAAAGCTGCGGAGTTGCTGTAAGTGACACAAATGGACCCAAAGGCAAGGTGATGTCTTGTAAAGGTATGGGCCTTATCAGCGAAGTATGTACCGAGGAGAATATGGAAGGCTTAAAAGGTAATATTGGTATTGGGCATGTCCGTTATTCAAGGAGCGGAGATAACAGTATCCATAATACCCAGCCCTTGGTGTTAAACTATGTAAAGGGTACCTTGTGTATAGCCCATAATGGTAGTATTATCAATACCTCCGAGCTTAGAGAAGAGCTAGAATATACCGGTGCTATATTTCAGACTACCAATGATACCGAGGTTATTGCTTATCATATAGCTCGTGAGAGATTAAAATCAAAAACTGTTGAAGAGGCTGTAACTAAAGCTATGGGAAGGCTGGTCGGTGCCTACTCTTTAGTTATTATGAGCCCTAGAAAGTTAATAGGTGCAAGAGATCCCCATGGATTTCATCCCTTATGTATAGGAAAGAAGGGAAGCTCTTATATTCTGGCTTCAGAAACTGCTGCTCTAAATGCAGTGGATGCTGAGTTTGTTAGAGATGTACTTCCCGGAGAAGTAGTAATGATTAATAAGGAGGGTATTCATTCTGACACCTCCCTTTGTACCAATATGCATGCAAGATGTATCTTTGAATATATATATTTTGCCCGCCCTGACAGTCATATCGATGGTGTCAGTGTGTATAATTCAAGAATTATGGCAGGAAGAATTCTGGCACAAACTCATTCAGTGGAGGCGGATGTTATTGTAGGAGTACCGGATTCAGGCAATGCCTCTGCGTTAGGATATGCCTTGGAATCGGGAATACCATTCGGAATGGCATTTGTTAAGAACAGCTATGTAGGAAGAACCTTTATTAAGCCAAAGCAGGCAGCTCGTGCCTCTAGTGTAAGGATAAAATTAAATGTACTTCCGGAAGTGGTAGAGGGCAAGCGAGTAGTAATGATAGATGATTCTATGGTTCGCGGAACCACCACTACCAAGATTGTTAAGATGCTAAAGAAGGCAGGTGCTACCGAGGTCCATGTAAGAATAAGCTCTTCACCATACTTATATCCATGTTATTATGGAGTGGATGTGCCTACGGGAGATCAGCTGATAGCAAGAAATAATTCTATTGATCAAATCCGTGAGATGATTGGAGCAGATTCGCTTGGTTTTCTTGCCTTGGATCGCTTAGGAGATTTAATTGGTAAAGATATGGGATATTGCGATGCTTGCTTTACTGGTAAGTATCCGACAGAGATACCGAAGAAGGAATAATGAAAAGGGGCTGTTGCAAAACTGTACTCGGGGTATATAGGTATAACCTCACACTTTTAAGTGTGTACACACTGATTAGTAGTACAGATACCATGATATGTATGTCTTATACGGACAAAAAGTCCGTAACGACCATACATATCATGGTATCAGTTCTCCTAAATGTGCATTATGGTTATACCTATATACCCCTTATATTTTCGCAACAGCCTCGTTGTGTTGTCTTTTCTTTTTTACAGTGGAAGGTCTCTCTTTTTGAATACATAGAATCCTAGTCCGTACATAACTACAGCAATAATGGCAAGGGCTATAAACTGAGGTATATAACCTTGACCACCTATGATTTTATCCACGTCGAATAGGGTGAACATGGTGAAATATTTCAGAAAACTGGTCTTTTCACCCACATCAGAAATCATTTGTATAACTAGGAAGGCAACCGGAAGACCGGCACCAATCATGAGAGAATTCTTCGTATCATTGAAAAGACAGGAAGCGAAAAATCCAAATCCTGTTACTGCATAGTATAAGAGCAATGAACCCAGATTCATTAGCAAGAAGGCATTAATATCCAGCTTATCTGGGAAGGTAGCATTACTAAGGACTAAACCTACTATTGTTATAAATGCTATCATAATTGTAATGCTTACAATAATGAAAAGAGATTGAGTTCTGGCTATTTTACTCCTGGTGTTAGGAGTAGACAAAAGGTATGCCATCGACCCCTTATCAACATGGGAGGCAATACACCTGTTGCAAGCAATTATGGTATAAATCATAGGTAGGAGAAGAATTAGAAAACCATAAAAATAGCTTCCGATAAAATCAATTAGGTCTGCCCCTATTTCGCTAAATCCCATAGCTGCTATCATTCCCTGTGGCATTGTATCTAAGACTTTATTTAATGATTCCTGTGTAGCCGGATCATACATAGTTATGATTATCGGAAGATAAAGCATAAGAACCGCAACTATTATAAGAAATACCATATAATTTTGTTTGATGGTGGCTTTGAGTAATGGTTTACTTAACATTTGATTTCTCCCCCCTTCTACATATTCGATGCACTATGTGGTTTATCACCATAATAGTGCATAAATATATCCTCAAGATTACTAGTTTCCGTATTAAGGTCCAATACTGTATAATTTTGAAGAGCCTTAATAAATTCAGTTACATTTCCAAGGATGCTTAGTTTTACCGTATTATCATTCACATCTATGATATCAAAGCCACTCGAATCTGCAAAGCGGGATGCTGAAGTGGAGCTATCAAAGATAACAAGATATATTTTTCTTCTTTTTAATCTTAGGTCGTGCATATTCTCCGTGGCTACAAGCTCTCCCTGTCTGATTATTCCCACACGGTCACAGGTTCGCTCGATTTCCTCGAAGCTATGGGAGGACATAAGAATTGTTTTACCCTTGCTCTTCTCCTCAAGTATCAAACCTGCAAAGGCTTTCTGCATTAAGGGGTCAAGTCCGCTTGTAGGCTCATCAAGAATCAGAACCCTTGGATCATGCATAAAGGCACATACAATACCAAGCTTCTGCTTCATTCCCTTTGACATTTTACGAATTTTACCCTTTGTATCAAGCTCGAATAAATCTACCAGCTTATCTCTGAGACTAGTATCTCTCAGGCCTCGCATTTCTGCCATAAAATTTAAAAATTCCATTCCATTCATACCATCAAAAAAAGCAATCTCACCTGGTAGATAACCCATATGCTTCATAATGTCGGCACTGCTTGACCTACAGTCTAGTCCCAGAATTTGTACTGAACCCTTGTCTGGGGTCAGAAAGCCCATGAGATGTCTAATAGTGGTGGTCTTACCAGCCCCGTTTGGCCCCAAGTATCCGAATATTTCACCCTCCTCAATGCTAAAGGTAAGGTCGAAGTTTCCTTTGTGATCTCCGTAATCCTTAGTTAATCCATTGATTTCTATTATGGACATAGATGATCTTCCCCTTTCTATAATGCTTTTTTCTTACAAATATTCCTCCTTGTAAAAATTCTTCCTTATCATTACAACATACTGGTCATATAATTGTATGACTTCGTTATAATCAATTTCATTCTGTTTGCTTTCTGGATTCATAAGATTTTTGATCTGAATTTGATTTACAACACCTTCAGAGCACCAGGATATAAGTTGAAGTACCATAAATGGTTCTACACCATCCTTAAACTTATATACGTCTAGATTGTCAAAAAAATCAGCTATTCGCTCATGTGCAAGCCTTTGATTAATTAGTTGAATTTCCTTAAAGATATCTTTGGACACTTCAAATGGAGCTTTTTTAATAAAGCCGCCCATATGAGGATGTAAGAATGCCAATATCATTTTTCTTTCCTTTATATCCTCCAAACGTTCAAAAAAATCAGTCTTCTCCATATACTTAGGTATTCCATTTTTACCGGGACTGTCAACAAGCTCTTTCATGATATTTGCAGCATATTCGTAAATGTAAAGAAAATAATTCTTCTTTGATCCAAAATAGTAGAAGAGACTGCCCTTTGAAATTCTTGCTTCCTTAACGATATCTTCAATTGAAGCCTTTGAGTAACCATACTCACCAAATATCCTAAAGCCAGCATTTAAAATGCTCTGTTTCTTATCTTCATTCAGATTTTCAAAGCTTTCGTAAATATCTATCACCTCTTTTATATAAGCCTATAATGAGATACTATTATATATTTTGTAGTTGACCAGTTCGGTCAAAACAAGAATACCACACTTGACCATATTGGTCAACATATTTTTTCTTGTCTAACTTATCAATGCTATGGTATACTGATATCATATAACAAATGGAAACTCCATAAGGAGAAATTATATGGATATTAATATGGAATACTATAAGATATTCTATTATGTGGCAAAGGAAGGGAGCTTTACCAAGGCAGGAGAGGAGCTCTGTGTCTCACAGCCTGCGGTAAGTCAGTCGATAAAGCTTTTGGAAGAGAATCTAGGTGCCAAACTATTTATGAGGATTCCCAAAGGAGTTACGCTGACAGCTGAAGGTGAAGCCTTGTATTCCTATGTAAAGCGTGGCTATGAGTATATCAAGCTGGGTGAAGAACAGTTTCAGAAGATGCTGGATCTTGAGCATGGTGAAATAAGAATTGGTGCCAGCGATATGACCTTGCAATTTTATCTACTCCCATATTTGGAGCGCTTTCATGAAAAGTATCCTGGTATCAAGGTAATAGTGACAAATGCTCCTACACCTAGCACTCTTGACCTTCTCTATGATGGTAAAATAGATTTCGGAGTAGTCAGTGAGCCCTTTCAAGTAAAAGTAGGAATAAAATTTAGTCGAGTAAAGAAGATAAGAGATATCTTTGTTGCAGGAAGTAAATTCGATTATTTATTGGATAAACCTTTGAAATATAAAGATCTAGAAAGCCTTCCTATTATAAGCTTGGAGGATAATACCAGCACACGAAAATACGTAAATGAATTTCTTGAGGCAAATCAGGTTATTCTTAATCCTGAGTTTGAACTCGCGACCAGTGATATGATTGTAAAATTCGCCATAAGAAATCTGGGTATTGGTTGTGTTGTAGAGGATTTTGCTGACGAAGCCATAAATAATAAGCACCTATTTAAATTAGTGTTTGCCGATGAAATCCCGGAAAGAAATATATGTATTGTTACTGGTAGGCAAAGTCCCATATCTGAAGCTGCTAATAAACTTTTGGAAATGCTAAACACATTATAGGATGAGGAGGAAACATGAAACGAATAGCACAATTTGAAAAAGTAAGTAAGGAAAGGTTTATAAAGGATTGGTTAGCTACATTTTCATCTGATATATTTGATAAAGAGGATGTCAGTTGTATCTATGACGATATAAAACTCCCTAAGAGGGCAACATCAGGCTCAGCTGGCTATGACTTTTATAGTCCAAAAGCATTTAGCCTTGAGCCGAGAGAAACAATTCTTTTACCTACAGGTATTCGAGTCAAGATAGAAGACGGATGGGTACTTAAATGCTATCCAAGGAGCGGTCTGGGCTTCAAATATCGTCTTCAACTGAACAATACTGTAGGTATAATAGACAGTGATTATTACGGCTCAGATAACGAAGGACATATATTCTGTAAGCTTACCAATGACAGTAATGAAGGAAAAACTGTGAGTATTGAAGTGGGGGTTGCCTTTATGCAGGGAATTTTCGTTGAGTATGGCATCACCTACGATGATGATAGCTCTGATGTAAGAAATGGAGGCTTTGGAAGCACGTCCTAATCTTCACTTCCGTGTGGTAGAGTATTAGCACTTTGAATTTGTGCTATACAAATGCATAATTATGTACTATAATATCGATATATACGCTTTAAATAATTGAAGGGAGATAGGGAATGGGAGCAGATAAAATTCAATATATTATAGCTATGACTGTATATATTGGTGCAGTTATAGCGATTGGTTTTAATTATGCTAAAAGAGCAAGTGAAAGCAGTGATAACTACTTAATAGGTGGAAGATCCTTAGGACCATGGGTAACAGCCATGGCTGCAGAAGCCTCTGATATGAGTGGTTGGCTGCTTATGGGACTACCAGGTGTAGCTTATTGGTGTGGCTTAGGAGAAGCCGTATGGACTGCTATAGGTTTACTTATAGGTACTTATCTAAACTGGTTATTTGTAGCAAAAAGACTTCGTACATATTCCCATGTTGCAGGAGATGCTATAACAATTCCTGATTTTTTGAGTAACCGTTTTAGAGAGAATAAGAAAATAATATTAACTATTGCCGCTCTGTTTATATTGGTGTTTTTCTGTGTATATGCAGCTTCTTGCTTCGTTGCAGTAGGAAAGCTCTTTAGTACATTGTTTGGTGTAGAATATGTATATATGATGCTTCTGGGAGCTATATTCGTAGTGGTTTATACATTTATAGGAGGATTTCTTGCAGAGAGTGCGTCTGATTTTATGCAGGGAATAGTAATGTTTATCGCATTAGGATTTGTTCTTGCTTTTGGCATATTTAAAGCAGGAGGATTATCTGAGGTTATAGAGAATGCGAAAGCCATTCCTGGCTTCTTAGATTTCTTTGGTGTTGCGAGCCCCAGCCTAGCTGATGGTGTACAACAGGTATCTGCAGGCAAGCCCTTATTTGGTGAACCTGTTAAATATGGGCCTTTAGTAATTATATCAACCCTATCATGGGGACTTGGATATTTCGGAATGCCACAGGTACTTTTGAAATTCATGGCTATTAGGAAGCCAAGTGAGCTTAAGATGTCCAGAAGAATAGCTACCGTTTGGTGTGCTATATCTTTATTTGCAGCAGTCCTTATCGGAATTATCGGAAGGATACTATATCCGGACGCATTACTTACTTCAAGTAGCTCTGAAAGTATATTTATACTAATGTCCAGTAGTTTCTTCCTGCCTCTATTAGCAGGACTTGTAATGGCGGGAATCCTGGCTGCAACCATAAGCTCATCTGATTCCTATCTCTTGATTGCTGCATCAGCATTTTCTAAGAACGTCTATCATGGAATTCTTAAGAAGGATGCTACTGATAAGCAGGTTCTGGCTATGTCTAGAGCCACTCTAATTGTAGTAGCTATTATAGCAGCTATAATAGCTCTTGATGAGGATAGTGTTATCTTTAAGGTTGTATCCTTTGCATGGGCAGGATTCGGTGCGACATTTGGACCTATTATGCTCTTTAGTTTGTTCTGGAAGAGAGTAACAAGAGTAGGTGCTATTGCAGGCATGGTAGCCGGTGGTGGTATGGTATTCATATGGAAGCTTCTTGTTAGACCTTTAGGAGGTATAGTGGATATATATGAGCTGTTTCCGGCATTTGTAGTATCCTGTCTGGTAATCCTGATTGTATCATTGCTTACCGAAAAGCCATCTCAGGAAATACAAGAAGAGTTCGAGTACGTTAGGAATTATAAATATGATATATAAAAAATATATTTATTAAAGTTATTAAATGATTTTATATATGGTTTAGAATAGGAAATAAATGCCGGATAATCAGGTGTATCACCAACTATCCGGCATATTTTATTTCAGGGGAAATCCTCCTTGTGATTCGACATAATTCGGGGAGTACCTGGTACTGATTAAGCAATATGATCGAATTGTGAATTATATAGCTTAGCATAGAAACCATCCTTAGCCAGTAGCTCATCATGATTTCCTTGTTCAACGATATCGCCTTCGTTCATAACAAGGATCATATCTGCGTCTCTGATGGTTGAGAGACGATGAGCAATTATGAAGCTGGTTCTTCCCTTCATAAGGCTATCCATGGCCTTCTGAATTAGGACTTCTGTTCTGGTGTCCACAGAGCTGGTTGCTTCATCGAGTATCAATATTTTAGGATCGGCAAGTATAGCACGGGCTATGGTTAATAGCTGCTTCTGACCTTGGGATATATTGGTTGATTCTTCATTTAATATCATCCTGTAGCCATCCGGTAGGGTGCTTATGAAATGGTGAACATGGGCAGCCTTAGAAGCTTTTATTACCTCTTCGTCAGTGGCATCAAGCTTACTGTAGCGTATATTATCCATGATACTTCCGTTAAATAACCATGTATCTTGTAGCACCATGCCAAACATTCTTCTTAAATCGCTTCTGTCAAAGTCCTTTATATTATGACCATCTATAAAGATTTCTCCGCTTGTTACATCATAAAACCTCATTAGCAGCTTGACTATAGTGGTTTTACCTGCTCCGGTTGGTCCGACAATAGCAACCTTCCTGCCATCACATACATTGGCATTAAAATCATTTATAATAATTTTGTCGCTATTATATCCAAAGCTTACATGCTTAAATTCCACATTACCCCTAATGTTCTCTGTTGGTTGTGGCGAATCGGTATCTGCCAGCTCTTCCTCAGCCTCCATAAATTCAAATACCCTTTCTGCCGCTGCTGCCATAGATTGGAACATATTTGCTACCTGGGCCAACTGAGTTACAGGTAGTGTAAAGTTTCTAATATATTGGAAAAAGGATTGAATTTGTCCTATCTGAATCTTACCCTTAACAGTCAGATAACCACCAAGAACGGCAACGCCTACATAACCAATATTTCCCACAAATTGCATTATGGGATGCATAAGGCCCGATAAGAATTGTGATTTCCATCCTGATTCATAAAGAGTCTTATTTTTCTCCTCAAAATCCTCTATTACTTCATCTTCCTTATTAAAGACCTTTATAACATTGTGTCCCCCATATACCTCCTCTACCAGGCCGTTAACATGACCTAGGTATTCCTGCTGTTTCTTAAAATGCTTCTGTGACTTCTTTACGACAAGGCCCATAACACCTGCCGAGATAGGCACAACAAGAAGAGCAAATAGAGTCATGGGGATACTAATTCTAAACATCATAATTAATATACCTATAATACTTACAACCGAGGTAATCAACTGGCCCAAGCTTTGATTAAGACTATGGCTTAGAGTATCCACATCATTAGTAACTCTTGATAGTATCTCTCCGTGGCTCATGGTATCAAAATAATTCATTGGTAGTTTATGAATCTTTGTTAATATGTTCTTTCTCAATTTATAGGACATCCTCTGTACAATCTCTGTGGTGATTATACCCTGAACAAAGGATAAGAGAGAGGATAAGCCATAGAGACCTAAAAGCAGTAGAAGAATATCTCTAAGAGCATCAAAATCAATCCCCTTGCCACCGCTGATTTTATCTATTAATCCATTTACGATTTCTGTTATAGCGTTACCTAGGATTGTAGGTCCAATAATCGTAAATATAGTACTTCCTATGGCAAAAATAAATACTAATAAGAAAGCCCATTTATAACCGCCAAGATGGGCTATAAGCTTTTTCATAGACCCTTTAAAATCCTTGGCTTTCTCTACAGGCATACCCATCCCGCCGCCGGGGCCATGACCGCCACGGCCTCTTCTTTGATTGTATTTGGGCTGCTTATCATTATTATTATCACTATTTGAAAGTCTATTATTAATCTTACTCATAGGCTAATTCCTCCTTTGATAACTGGGAAGAGGCTATCTGCTTATAAACTTCACAATCCTTAAGAAGCTCTTTATGTTTGCCCTTACCTACTATTTTTCCTGCATCCAGAACGAGAATTTGATCTGCATTCATTATTGTATTTATTCTCTGAGCAACGATAATCACAGTGCTATGGGATAGATCTTGCCTTAGGGCTTTTCTTAAATCACTATCGGTCTTATAATCGAGAGCCGAAAAGCTATCATCGAATATATATATTTCAGGATCCCTAGCAATAGCCCTTGCGATGGAGAGCCTTTGCTTTTGTCCTCCCGACACATTGGTTCCTCCCTGGGAGATGGGATCATTATAGCCGTCCACCTTTTCCTTTATAAAATCCTCAGCCTGGGCAATTCGTGCTGCCTTTTCTATAATCTCAGGTGAAGCGTCCTTAACCCCAAAACCAATATTTGATTCGATGGTTCCGGTAAAAAGAACTCCCTTTTGAGGAACATAGCCAAGTCTTTTTCTAAGGTCATGTTGGGTGATATTACGTATATCTATTCCATTTAAAAGTATTTCACCTTCTGTTACATCATAGAACCTAGGAATTAGATTTGCCAAGGTACTTTTCCCGCTGCCGGTACTGCCTATAATTGCGGTGATTTCACCAGGCTTTGCTTCAAAGCTTATATTTGAGAGTACATCCTCCTCGGCATTTGGATAGCGGAAATGTACCTTCCTAAATTCAAGAAATCCCTTCTTATGAGTGTCCATGAATTTTACTTCCTTAGGATCATGAATCAGAGGCTCCTCCCTTAGGACTTCATCTATACGATTGGCAGATACAGCAGCTCTTGGAAGAATAATTGATACCATGGTAAGCATTAGAAAAGACATTATTATCTGCATTGTATATTGTATAAATGCCATCATATCGCCGGCCTGCATGGTACCTGCATTAATTCTGTCAGCACCTACCCATATAATCAGGAGAGAAACCAGATTCATAATTAACATAAGTGTAGGCATAAGAAATGTCATGATGCGGCCAATAAATAAGCTATTCTTAGTAAGATTAGTATTTACGTCGTCAAAGCGTTTATCCTCATGCTTCTCATTACTAAAGGCGCGAATAACCTGTAGTCCTGTGAGTATTTCTCTTAAGACAAGGTTAACCTTATCAACCAACTTTTGCATCAGCTTAAATCTGGGCATCGCTATAATTAGAAGAGTCAATACAACAAAAAGTACAGCCCCCACTCCTACACCTAGTGTCCAAGTCATTGTAGAATCGGTATTAAGAATCCGAAATATTCCTCCCAAGGCAAGTATAGGAGAATAGACTACTATACGGATTATCATAATAACCGACATCTGAATCTGTTGTATATCGTTTGTGCTTCTGGTTATTAATGATGCAGTGGAGAAACGGTCCATCTCTGTATTTGAGAATGACAGGACCTTTGTAAATACGCTACTCCTAAGGTCGCGACCCATTCGGGCGGCAATCCTTGATGATACAAATGTTACAAGAATTGATGCTATCATGGCTATAAGAGCCAGTGTAATCATTTTAGCACCAACTAACATAATATATTGTGATTGAATCCTACCTACATTTACGCCGATAGCTTCATATTCAGCCTTTATAAACTGGGTAATAATCTGAGACTTAAGGGTGTCAGGTATTTGATCCATTTGATCAAAAGGATTTTCATTAGCCATTAATCCTTCTATATTGAAAGAGGCTTGTGGTGTATATGTCATGGCAACCAATAAAAGGATTGGATCAGTGATTATATCCTTGATATCTTCCTCGTTTTTTCCATCCCAGATATATAGATCTTCATCACTTAGTAAGGGGTATTTATCAAGATATCTATCCCATTCCTTTTGACTAAGAGAATTCTTGTCTAGTAGACTATAGTGGTTAAAAAAAACATCCTGACTGTCTTCATCCATAGATAGTAGTATTCGTTTTAGCTGGGAGGTTCTGATAACCTCAGGGACAGGACTATCTATACCACTCTGCAATATGCCTACATTTACTATGTCTGAGGTGTAAGCCGGTAGGGATAAATCGCTGTAAGCCTGTATAAATAAGAGAATAACTACAAAGAGGATTGCAAGGGCTGATTTTTTTAAGTTTCGAATTATTGTCAGCATAGGACTTCCTTTCTTCTATATCAATACTAGGGGGCTTTTAATTTCTAAAGCCGCGTAAGAGTTTGTTATTTTAGAATACTACACAACACTTCAATAAGAGCATCATTTTGCTCGGGCTTCATAAAGCAGAAGCGTATAAATTTATTATCCAAAAAAGGAAATGTAGAACAGTCTCTTATTAGGTAACCCTTCTTTATGGCTGCCTCAAATAAATCCATAGAGCTTACCTCATCCTTTAGTATCTTTATAAGAACAAAGTTGGCTGTGGGTGAAAAAACCTTTATATTTGGACATTCTTTAAGAATCTGGCATACTCTATCTCGCTCCTTGGAGATTAGCCTTCTTGTTTTTGATATATAATCCTCATCAGTAAACATGATTTCTCCTGCTATAGCTGCCAGAGAATTAATAGTCCAAGGGTTCTTGCGCTGGTTCATTTCCTTAAGAAGGTCGCCGTTTCCACAGACAGCGTAGCCAAGGCGTAGACCAGGTGCCGCAAAAAACTTTGATATACCCCTAAGTATAACTATATTATTATAGTATCTAGTCAAAGGAACACAGGTAATCTTCTGAACATCCTCGGTAAATTCTACATAGGTCTCATCCACCATCACGAAGATACCCTTCTTCTTACATATGTCAAGAATCTTTCGCATATCACTTCTGGTGATTGCAGATGAGGTGGGATTATTGGGATTACAGATAACAAGAAGATCCACATCGGACTTAAGCTCATTATCCAAGGATTTTATATCTATTCGAAAATCATCTTCTTCCTCTAACCTGTAATATAGTGAGCATCCACCCCCAAGGGAAACCTCCCTTTCGTATTCGGAATAAGTGGGTCCTACTATAAGAGCCTTTTTAGGATGCTTTATCAGGATAAAGAGGGAGATAAGCTCGGTTGAGCCGTTACCGACGATAACATCCTCTATATCTGCATTTACATATTCAGCTATTTTTTTTCTAAGTGAAGCATACTCTCTGTCGGGATAGCTCATAATGGAATCTATCTGCTCCGAAAGAGTCTCCTTTAGCTTGGGTGAAATACCCAGAGGGTTTACATTTGCAGCAAAGCTGACTATATTTTCTTTTTTGATATTATAAATCTTTTCTATTGTTTCTAAGTCACTTCCATGAAAGTGATCGCTATGTCTTACCATGACTTCCTCCTTTAGACAATTTATTATAAAATAGTGTTAAATTCCCCAATAGCCTAGGTTATAGGACTAGATTTTTTTAACATGATGCATTATAATTATTGGTATATGAAATATCAACAATTCTTAGAGATTTATTCTTTTTATTATATGTTTGTACTTAATTATAGCTTTTTTAGAATAAAAAGCAATGATTTCCATACATGAGGTGATAAATTGAAGGAAAAGATTGAACAATTAGCAGGTGGAGAATTCGAATATGAGCTTCCTTTTCTTCGCCTTTCTGTAGAGTCAATCGATTTTGGTGTAGAAGCGGGCAAGCATTTTGAGGGAAGTATATGTATTAGTAATAGTGCAAACCGTATTATGAAAGGGATAGTGTATTCATCAGATAGATTACTCACTCTCAGTCTATCAGAGTTTCAAGGTAAGGAATGCATCCTTACATATAGATTTGATGCATCCTATCTTAAACCTTCCGATATAGTAAATGGCAAAATTACTATCCTTAGTGATTGTGGCGAAATTATGCTGCCATTTTATGTTCATGTAAAAGCTCCTGCCATAAGTACATCTATAGGTAAAATCAAGAATCTCTTTGAGTTCGCCAATCTGGCAAGAATGGATTGGACTGAAGCGAAAAAAGTTTTTCGCTCTGAAGAGTTTGAACGGATTGTTTTAAAGAACGAAGAGAAATACCATATAATTTATCGCAATCTATTAAAGAGCATCTCTACTAGTCAGGCATTAGAAGAATTCCTAATAACAGTTAATAAAAAATCTAGAATTAATCTTGGTATCGATAAGATACAGCTTGAATATGATGTAGAGGATGAAGATTTTATGGACAAGCTAATTATTACCAAGAATCATTGGGGCTATGCGGAAATACGGGTAAGTACCGATTCCCCATTTATTTTACTTGAACAAAAGTTCCTTTGGGCAGATCGATTTATCGGTAATAACCATCAGATATCATTTGTCGTAAGTGCAAAGAATATGGTTCCAGGAAATAACTATGGCAGGATATGGATAAAGACAGTCCATCAGACTATAACTGTGAATCTAGTTTGTAGAAGGCATAGAGAAGTCACACCTGAGCTGGCAGAGTTTAGACATAAGATGAAGCAAGGCTATGATTATACCAGATCTTATCTGGATTTTCGTATAGGTCGTATTAATCTTAGCGAATATATACAGATTACTAAGACATTAATTGCAGGTATTAGTAATTCAGAGGAAAATACCCTGGCAAAGTTAGCCAATACACATTTGGCTGTTCTTTCGGACAATAAAAGAATGGCAACCAAGCTATTGGATGAATTATCAAAGGAAGAGACCTCGTTTCGTAAGACCTCGACCTTTGAATATTGTGCATATTTGTATCTCTTAGCTCTTTTTAAGAGAGACGATGCTACCATACAATATGTGACCGACACTATTAGTAGGTATTATTTGAGTGGGAACTACGATTGGAGAATACTATGGTTTTTACTATTTACCGATAAACGCTATGAGAGAAATCGTAGCTATACCTTAGCTGATATAAAGGAACAGTTCGATGGAGGTTGTCGTTCACCCATACTATATTATGAGGCTGTTTGTGTATATAATGAAGAGCCTTATCTATTACGGGAATTAAATGAATTTGAAATCCACGTAATGAATTTTGGTATAAAGAACAACTGCTTAAATATGGATTTAGTTCTTCAATATACATATGTTGCAGGCCGACTAAAGAACTTTGAAGCCATTGTATTTAGGGGGCTGACAAGGCTTTATAGAATCCATGAAAAGGACGAAATACTTTCGGCCATTTGCAGCTTACTTATCAAGGGTTATAAAAGAGAAAGCAAATATTTTGCATGGTATAGCCTAGGAGTAAATGCTCAGCTTCGTATTACTGAATTATATGAATATTATATGTATAGTGCCAATGAAAATAATATGGAGCCACTACCACAGCCCTTACTTATATATTTTATATATAATAGCAGGCTTAACGATAGCAAGCGTGCCTATCTATATGCGAATATAATTAGAAATAAAAAGGACAATGAGCATATATATCAGCTATATTATAAGAGGATTGAGGTCTTCATCCAGGCTCAGCTGGAGGCAAAGAAAATAAGCCCCAACTTGGCAATTTTATATATGGAATTTATGGATAAGCCCGGTCTTGATGTCTGGTTTTCAGAATATTTACCTGAGGTAATGTTTACTCATGAGCTAATATGCAAAAACCCCAATATGACCAGTGTAGTTGTGGTGCATAAGGAGCTGGAGGATGAGGAGATTACTTCTCTAACAGATGGTATAGCAAATATAGAGATTTATACTAAAGATGCCAACATTTTCATGATTGATACCTTTGGTAATCGTTACGCAGTTTCTATTGATTTTAAATTGAAACCTTTGCTTAAGCCTGAAGAGTTTCACGAAATACATATGAATTATGAGAATCATACTAAGCTTCTTCTATATCTATTTAATCATTACCAAAGTAATAGAGTGATTAGCCTAGAATCCATAGAGTTAAGAAAGCATGTACTACAGATATCCGGTTTAAATGAGACGTACTATTTTGACTGCTTAGAAACGCTTATAGAATATTATTATGAGAATTATAATTCTGATTTACTTGAGAGCTATCTGATGAGGCTTGATTTATCGAAGATAAGGGAAGCTCACAGGATTAGATATTTGGAATACATGGTTATATGGGGTTATTATGATAAAGCCCTGGACGCCTTAAGTAGCTTTGGAGCAGAAGGCATATCTGTCCATAGACTACTGAAGCTGTGCTCCGGATGGATAACCAATTCTGGAATGGATAAGAAGGAGGAGCTTTTAGTTTCTCTATGCTACTATATATACTCTCAGGGAAAATACGATGATGCTATATTAAATTATTTGATTAAATACTTTAATGGCTCTACCGCAGACATGCTTGCTATATGGCAATCAGCAAGAAGCTTTGATATAGACCCTAGGGAGCTTGAGGAGAGATTACTTGCGAGTATATTATTTACAGAAGGTGACCATAAGGAAGGGTTTGCAGTGTTTTTGAGTTATTACAACGGGGTGACAAACCACCTGCTTGTGCGGGCATTTCTTACATATTATGCATATAAATATTTAATCCATGACCAAAGTATTGATGAAGAGCTTTTTCCCATTATGCGAAGAGAATTAAACTATGAGGGAAACGATATTTGCTTGCTTGCATGGTTAAAATATAATGCCAATAGCAGTGATTATGCTGAAAATGAAATAGCCTTTATTTCATATAATATTGACAGACTTGATAGAAAGGGAATAATATTACCTTTCTTCAAAAGCTATAGTAAAGTTGTGAAGTTGCCAAGGCGGATAACTGAGAGATCTTATGTGGAATATAAGACAAACCCCAAAAAACAGGTATTTCTTCACTACCGTCTGATTAAGGACAATAATGGCTTCTCGTATGAAACAGAACGAATGGCAAATGTGTTCTTAGGAATTCACGTGAAGGAATTTGTGCTTTTTTACAATGAAGAGATAGAGTATTATGTAACTGAGGAATTGGAGGATAAGGTTAGTACGACAGAAAGGTTCCTGATAAGCCATGAAGCTGATACCCAGCAGGAGAATTCGAAGTTTAGTCGTATTAATAAAATGCTAAAATTATTAGAAGCTCAGGATAATTTAGCTCTTTTGGATATGATGGCAGAATATATTGAAATGGAATATATAGTTAGAGAGAGCTCATTGCCATTATCATAAGTAGCTCCTAATCTGCATTAGTAGCACATACAAGGGAGAAGAAGATGGACAACTCTAGAAAATTGATTGTCGGCTATGATTTGTGTGAGGATTATTCACAGATAAACTGTTATAGCTATAAGACATTCGAACCGATACCAATATGCCCTACAGAGGATGAAGAAAATACCCTCATTCCTACTGCCCTATGTGAAAAAAGCGATTCAAGAACCTGGTTATATGGCAATGAAGCTATTGCTTGTGCAAAGGATGGTTTGGGAGTTCTGGCTGATAAGCTCCTACATAAGCTAAAGCATGGTGAAGAGGTCACCATATTTGGAGAAAAATATAGTGCGGTCTCATTGATAGAAAAGTACTTAAGAAAGACACTGATGCTTATTAAAAATCATTTTCCCACAGAAACCATTACCCAGATCGTAGTAACCCTTCATGAAATGGATCCAGTAATAATTGAAGGAATATATGAAGCATTATATATGCTAGGAATAGAAAAAGATAGAGCCAATGTCATAAGTCATGGTAGTAGCTTTATGTACTATGCCTTAAGCCAGGAAAGAGAGCTTTGGTTAAATGATGTTGGGTTATTTGATTTTAGTGAGGACGGGCTAAGCTTTTATCAGATAAGCATAAACCGAAGAGCAAATCCCATGATTGCAGGCATGGAGAAGAAGGATTTTTCAGACACATTAAATTACTCCTTACTAAGAAATAAAAAAATAGATATGGAATATACATTTGAAACTATAGCTAATACGGTTTTATACAAGCAGATTATATCGACTCTATATTTTACTGGGAGAGGTTTTACGGACAACTGGGCGGGTGAGGTGATAAAGAGCTTGTGTGCAGGGCGAAGAGTATTCGTTGGACAAAATCTCTATACCAAGGGTGCTTGCTATGCCGCAAAGGAGTTGTCAGGGGATGAAAACCTTAATAATATAATACTATTAAACAATGAGATGATAGTAAGCTCTATCGGAGTAAAGGTATACTTAGATGGAATTTCACAAGAGATTCTTATATCAAATGCGGCTGTGCCTTGGTATGAGGTAAATAAAGAAATTGAAGTAATATGTGATGAGGCTAGTGATATTGAGATCGTGATAAGAAACATCATGACTAAGGAAATAATCAGGGAGAGGATACCATTGAAGAACCTTCCAGATAGACCGAATCGAATGACAAGGTTGAATTTACATATTACATGTGAGGATAAAACTAAGGTTAAGCTGGTGATTTCCGATATGGGCTTTGGAGATATCTATCAGGCCACCGGAAAGCTTGCCGAGTATTTGTTGGATGTTTAAGTGTAACGCGAGCGAAAGGACGAAGTCCCCCGCTCCTATTCCGCTTATTAATATAAATTAAGTGAGGACAGAATATGGGTAAACTAATTCTTTGTAGCGGGAAAAGAACTGATAGACCATATGTTATACCTGCTACAGGGCACAGGATTTATTCTATTGAGGAGCTATGCTATTATATTTACAACAATATCTTTTCTATTGATGAGACCTTATTCACGGATTCATTGGTAGACTGGATAGGTACTGAGCTACGCCTAATTTCAAGGGCTGAGAAGCTAGAATTGTCTCTGAAACAGGGGGCAGATTATAAGACTCTGTTAGCGGTGGTCATGTGTAGCTCTGATTATTATACCGAACATGAAATAAAAAAGCTTTTAGCTACAGTTGATGATATAAGGACAATGCCTCCTGCAAAGCGTTGGTTCATAAAAGCAAATTCATTTTTAAAAAGAAATCTATATGCTGAGGCTGCAGCTCAATATGGTAGACTACTTATTTCAGAAGAAGCTGTAGACTTAACCCCTAGAGATTATGGAGATGTACTTCACAATCAAGCTATAGCCGCTCTAAATATTTATGGATTGGAAAGAGCACTGGACTTATTCATGCAGGCCTATGAGCGCAATCATAGAGAGGAGACCTTGCGTCAGTACCTCTATACTCTTTGGCTTGCGGAGGGTGGTAGACAGGCATTTGATGAAAAAACAGCCAATAATCAAATTAGTGAGGAGCTTAGGGAGGATATTGTATTGAGAATGGAGCAATTATCCCGTGATGCAAGGCTGTGTAAAGATATGGATGAAATATATATGCTTAAAAATCTGAATAATTCCGGAAAAATAGAGGAAGTCAGAGAAAAATGTGAGAAGATGATATATGGATGGATAGATGAAATGAGAGTAGGTGCATGGCACCGTTAATCAAATATATAGACAGGTGAATTGAAAGTAGGTGCCAGGCACCATTAATCGGGAGAAGTAAAATGGGATGGTTAGGAAGACTATTTGGGAAATCAAATAATTTGGATACGGAAGATAATAAGGGTCTGATAAGGTTAAATAATTCTAACAAAGATCAGATAGTAGGCTTAAATTCACATACTGATCGTAAGGGATATATTAAAGAAAACAGTGAGATAATTGCCGAAAGCTATCGTCAGATTGAGGAGTCTAAGGTAGAATATCAGGCTGTAACCTCATATCTTACAGATATGCAGAAAATCGATAGGATACCGACGCTTGAAAGAGAAGCAATTGAGGATGCAGCTAGAAATATACTCAATCTTAGTAAAGAGAGAAATAATATTCGTAATAGACAATATAATATCACGGATATACAATATCGATTGTTCGAGCAGTATGAGATGCAGCTGCCAAAGGAATTAACCTCTCTTAAGGAGGCTGAGAGCTATCAGGATGATATTGAAGGAGATATCGATCGTCTTGAGAAAGAAAAGCAGAACTTTTTGGACGAACAGAATGAGATAATAAATAAGCAATCCTTCTTAAAAGGAATCGCAAAAACTACCTTTGTAGTTATTCTTGTACTGTTTGCAATATTTGCTCTTTTATCAAGCACATCAGGCGTGGAGATGACACTTCCGTTTTTAATGACAGTACTAATGGGAATGGGATCCGCACTTTATATATTTATGGAGGCTAGAAAAAATGCCCATGATGTAAAGATGATACAATTAAAGCTGAATAAGGTAATCATGCTTGCCAATAAGGTAGCAATAAAATCAGTAAACAACCGCAATTATCTTGACTATTGCTATAGCAAATACATGGTAGTAAGCTACGAACAGCTTAAAAAACGCTGGGAACAATATATAAAAATAAAGGATGAAAATAAAAGATTCGAAAGCAATTCACAGCTTTTGGAGTTCTATAATGATATACTAATAAAGGAATTAAAAAAATATAAGGTGACTGATTCTGAGATATGGATTTATCAGCCGTCGGCTATCCTAGACAGTAGAGAGATGGTTGAGGTAAGACATAGATTGAACGTTCGTAGGCAGAAGTTAAGAGAACGTATACAAGCTAATAAGGAACAGCAGAAAGAGGCTGCAAAGGCAATTATGTCTTTGATAAAAGCATATCCTGATAGCGAGGCCGAGGCTATCAGTATATTAAAGAAATATAAGATTAAACAGGATGTAATTCTAAACCCTTGAATTAGGAACAGAATATTTTGACTTTATATTAATGTCTTTAAGATATGAGGTATATATTATGACAATAAAATATCTAGTCTTATTGCACAAAAGAAGCAAAAACATTTATTCGAATTTACTGATTCGAAGAGATAAGTATTGAACATGTAACAATATAAGGATATAATACTAGAAAAGGGGGGTGTCAAATGGAAAGAGAAGATAAAATCATACAATTAATACAAGATTTATCAGGAAAGGTTAATAACATTCAGGAAGGCCAAGAAAGGTTAATCGG
>LSQX01301166.1_pt2 | contig 26277 bp, 33 predicted proteins | sample 654561 | NCBI WGS metagenome assembly LSQX01 (sample SAMN04489861, study PRJNA283612) | anaerobic digester metagenome | isolation source: 4 biogas reactors fed with cattle manure at either 37C or 55C with and... | place: Denmark: Kongens Lyngby | collected 2014 | reverse complement strand
TTAGATAAAACGACTTTTGAAGCATACGAAATTGACACAAGCGAAACGATAGATAAAAAAGCCGATTATGACGGTTATTACGCAACATTACACGCAGGAGTTAGCGACCAATTAGCCAGTCCCGTTCCACAAATTGATACACAAGAGTATTTATTTAGAACGAGTGGGGGAACTGCCGATTTAGGTAGTGGTATTGCGAAAATTAAGAGTTTAGGTGGTAGAACGCTTGTCTTTAATCAAATAGTTAAGGGCAATTTTGAAAGCACGAACGATTACAGGGGAACAGCAACATTAACTGTTAGTAATAATGTTGGCACAATGTTAGCAACGGCAAAAAATCAATATATAAGACACGCCATAAGAGTTGGGGTTGTTAAAGGTAGAAAGTATTTAGCGAGAATTGAAATCAAAAATACTTCAAGCGATATTAAGTTTTTAATCGTTCAAAATGCATCGCCTTATACCACTTTCGTTAATTTAGATAATAGTGGTTTAGGCAGTTTTGAAAAATTAGCAAGTATATTTACGGCAAACGAAACCGTTATTGATGATGTAGATATTAGAATTAGAGACGGTAGAGAAAGTGGTTGGGACAATGTAGAAATTAAAAACCTTATGTTTATTGACCTTACTTTAATGTATGGAGCAGGAAATGAGCCAAGCACAGTTGCCGAGTTTGAAAAAGACTTCCCTAACGCTTATTACGATTACACATTACCGACTATTAAAAACATAAGTATTGACGCAATAAAAACAGTTGGTTTTAACTTATATAATGGCGAATACGCAAAAGTAGTAAAAGCCGATGACAATAATAACGGCTATCAAATTAACGGTGCTTACAATAAAGTTTACTTTAACACGATTAACGAATTAGACGGAAATGAAATTGAACTTACACCGATAAGTAATCAAGTATTCCCAAGTGAAAATGGTTATTTATTCTTAACCGAAACTGATGAAACGACTTGTATTAGTATTGTTTGGAGTGGTTGGCGAGTAGATGATACGGAAGAGTATTGGGAAGAAGAACGGTTAATTGAAACGACTGATTTATTCCCTAACGGTATGAACGGTATTGGCGAGATATATGACGAAATTACCGATACACATAAGATACAACGGTTTAAGGTAGTAGATTTAGGTGAGTTAGATTGGATAATGCAAGACGCTTCATTAGGTTATTTTTTCTCAAATGGAATTGGTGAAATCAAAACCCCACAAAACCACCAGAAAGCAACGATTATAAACACAGCATATACATTGATGTCTTTTGATAACTTACACGCAAACATAGAAACAATACAAGAAGCAATCGCAATACAAAAAAACGGTCTTGTGAGACTTGTAGATAGCGACTTTATCGGCTTTAGCGAAACACAAGCTAAACAAGCGTTAAGTGGAGTATATATGGTTTACGAACTTAAAACACCGATTATCACACCACACGAAAAACGCTTACAATATGCCGTAGATGATTTTGGAACGGAAGAGTTTATTTTAGCACAACAAAGTTTACAAGTTCCCATTAAACACAAAACAACATATTTAGAAAACTTGCGAGATAAATTAAGACGATTACCGAGTGTTAGTGAAATTGGTAGTTTAAGCGAATTAGATACTGACGATAAAACAATAGTCGGTGCGATAAATGAAATACATACCAAAGTCGTTAGTTTAGATTTACAAGGCTTACCACCACTTACAAAAGATAGTGTAGGAAAAAAAGGCGAGTGGGCGATAGATAGTTCCTATTTATACATTTGCGTTGATACTAATACTTGGGAACGAATTGCTTATGACGATACTTGGGGGAACGAATAATGATTATTTACGAAAAGAAAAACGGTATAACAAAGATTTATAGTGATTTAGGTAAAAAAATACGGCAAATTGAAACAAATCGTATATATTCGGTAGCGATAGAAAAAGACTATAAATATACTTATGAAGAAGTAGGAGAATAGAAATGATTGAACTTGATTTACTTACACACACAATATCGCTTGATGAGTATAAGGCTTATTTTGGTGTAGATTTAGAGTTTGAAAGGGGGACAAAAGCCAAAGCCCTTGTTTTACTTAACCAAGCCAAAGATGATTTAGATTTATTTATTAGTGATAATTTAAGACTTAATTTAAGAGAACGATTTAATGAAATGTCTAACTTACAAAAAGAGTATTATAAAAAGGCTTTACTTAATCAAGTTAAGTTTAGGTTGGAGTTAGGAGATATTGGTATAAATGACGGACTTAATGAAAGCAATACAAAAACATTAACCGTAGAACAACGCTTTTTAGCAACTATCTCGCCTATCGCTATCAAATACTTAAAGAATAGTGGTTTAACTATGCCTTACGCAAGTGGAAGTGGTAAGCGTGGTATCTTCCCTTATGGGTGGTAATTATGGCAAGGAGTGGCATACCAAGTCGTTTTGGTTATAATCTTAATTGTATTTTATATAAGGCGAACGATACACAACTAAACAACGAGCAATTTTGTAATAAACAACAACCATTATTATATTTTCGGGCAAAGGTCGTTCAAGGTATCGGCGACACAAAAAAAGATATGATGAATTTATTTTTATACGATAAACGCAATTTACTTATTGAAACGGTTGATATTATACCCGATGAAGTTAAGTCGCTTTATTTAGTTAAGATAGAAAACTTTAAGACAATTTATATGGTTGCCCTTGATGACGCCATACAACGAAGTCCACTTTATAATCAAAGACAATTAGTTAATAAAACAACATTAAACTATCGCACATTTATTAGACTTACACAATAAGGTAAAGGTTATGGAAAAGACAACCTTATACGAATTAGCACAATTTATAGAAAATAATGTTAAACAAGATTTCGTTATTAAGTTTTTAAGTGGTAATTTAAGGGACACAACATTTATAAGGGCAAATCAAAAAGGTTATAGCGTTCACATACCAGCAAAAATGTATCATATTGGAACTTGGAAAAAGACGGGAGCGATAAGTTATATTAGTGGTAGTTATGCGTCTAAGGTAGCAACGAGTGGTGGATTTAGTAAAACACACAAAGACTACGATATTAATGCTATTGAAATGGCAATACATACTTGGGCGAGTAAACATAATCTAAATATTGTTATTAAAGGCTTATAATGTTAAAATAAAAATATGATAAATAGAGAAATATTAACTGATGTAATTAGACAAAACATAATTAGGGTAGTAAACGAACACCCCTTACTTTTTAATGATTATGAGTTTATTGTTGGCGATGAAGAAGTTATTGCTAAAAGTGGCGATATACAAAAGCCTAAAACAATTTACATAGTTATTTCGTATGGTGGTGGTAGTTATGTGTATGACTTTGGAGAACAAGGCTTTACGCTTAATGTTATAAGCGATATGGTGGCAGGGCAAAGTGTCGCAAAGGCTTACCAAGATTATAGTATCGCTTGGCAATTATTAGAACTTTACTACCACACATTTAATCTTTCAACGATGAAATTAGATGATACAACGATTAAACAAGTTTACAACACACCAACAACACTTATTAACTTTGAAGAGATAGGTAGTGGTTTACGCACCTTAATCGCTATGTCAGGCTCGTTTAATCTATCATCTAAATTACTTGATATTGAAAAATTACAATATGTTTATGATACATATACGCAAGAAGTCGCAACACTTAAAATTAACGATGATTTAGTTTTACCTGAAAGAAACAGCACTACTTATGATACTTTGATATTTATAGGTGGTTATTCTTTTAATCTTTCTTTTAATGAAGATAGAACTTATGTTGATACTCAAATAGCAAGTTTAATTTATAATCAAATAAAAGATTTACCTAATTTACCTTTTACAATGGAATTAGCAGGCGAATACATTACTTTTAGTTTTATTAAAGGTGGCGAACAAACACAAGATTATAAAATAAACACTATGTATGATTTTCAAGGTAATATAGAATATGATGTAGACTATAATTTCACAATTACAAAAGGCACGACAAAACAAAACATCGTTGATATACCATATATTCAAGTTATACCAACACTTAAAGTCGCATTAAAGCCTAATGTCTATCCTTATATAGAGAGTGATAGTAATAGACCATTTAGTCGTTCAATACCACAACACGCAACATTAGTATTAACAATTAATGTTTTATCAAATGACAGCCCTTTTACACGCAAAATATGGGGACTATTATTAAAGAAAGAAAATGTTATTGAAACGAGTTTTAAGTTGAATATTTATGTTGATGAAACGCTTAAATTAGAAAATGAAATATTTTATTTAGATAACGCACCAATTACAAAGACAATAGGTGAAACGCCAAGCATTACGATTACACTAACTAATTAAAGGGGGACAGATTATGGCAGATACAAAGTCAATCATTATTAGAATAGTTGATGATACAAGCAAAGCACAACAAGTTAGCGATAAAAAAGATAAAGAGGCTAATGTCAAAGATAGTTTAGCAAACGCAAGTGGCAAGGCTTCAAAAACTATGAGTGATTTTGCTTGGAAAACTTTTGCGATTAAGTTTGCGAGAGATTTAGGGCGTGATTTATTTGATGTTAGTAAATATTATATTACGAGAAGTTTTCGTATTAGTGATGATTATATCGGCGAAGTTAAAGTTAATAATATACTTAATGTCGCAACAAGAGTAGGTGGTTATGCTATGACTATCGCTTCATTTACAAAGATTGGTAGTTTAGGTGGTCCTGTTGGTGCTTTGGTAGGGCTAACGGCAGGAACGGTGGCAGTTGGTATTGATATTGGTATTAAAGAACTTAAGTTTAGAGATGACCTTTTAATTAGGCGTATGTCCTATAATACTAATTTGAACTTTACACAAGAAAGGGCAGGAGTGTTAAACTTTGGTCGCCAAACACTAAATTAAAATGAAAAAACGATTAGTAGCAAACTTTAAGGGCAAAGAATATCCTATTGAAGATGGTAGTGTTTTCAAAGATGAGTATAACGAGCAATTAGATAGTGGAACGATTATTTTACCACATACTAAAAAACTTGATATTAAACCTTTTGAAGATATTTATATTTACGGTTATGGCGATACTTTTAACGGTGTAAATACACGCTATCAAGTTGATTATAGGACTACTAAAAGATTACTTAATTTAGAGTTTGACACTTTATCAATTACTGCGACTTGGGGAGAAAGCAATGGCACAACTAATGATGTTTATCCAATAGCAAATTATTTATGTGTTGTCCCTAATGAATATGTTGGAATAGATGTTGATTTACCCTTTGGTGAGTTTTTTGATTATTGTTATTTTTATAAAGATGTTTTAGAAATACCACAAGACCACACTAATAAATTATTTAATATTTACAATATGCGAGTGCTTTATAAAGAAAACACTATGTTAGATAAGGCAATTACGCTTGATAGTTTTGATTATGATGATTTCGGCGTTAAGTTAATATTTAAGACCGATACAAGCCCGATACAAACCTTAATTGGTAGGGTTGGCGAATATAACGGCTTAACTTGTGTTATTATTGAAAAGCCAAGTGGTTATATGTCAACAAGGGGTAGTAGTTTGGAATTTTCACGCTTACGCAAAACTTATAAAATCACACTTACTTTTGATGATAGTGTTTTTGATACAAGTGTTAATATGGAAGGCTTTTTACAAGGCTTTTGGGGACAAGGCGAAATAGTAAGATTTGATTTAGAAACACATTATATAGGTTTAACCGATACACTATTATTTTTAGGCTTTGATGATAGTATTGAGATAGATAAGCACGATACCGAAGTCATTTTAACTTATGAATATAATTACACAAAGGGAGCAGATGTCGCTTTTGCTAATTTAGGTATTAAAAAAGAATTACAATCTATCACGAGTTATAAACCACCTAAAATTGACGAGCCAGATAATCTTAAACATTTAGTCGTTGATAGTTTTATTGAAACGCAACTTGATACCGAAGGCAAACATTTTGAATATAAAATTACATTGTTTAGTGAAACGAAGTTATTAGAGATGATTGCGATTACACAAAAAACCTTTACAAGTGATTTTATCGGTTATGAAACGCAAGGTGGCGTATGGACTTTATTACAAAGATTAGTTCGTTTATATAGCCCTAAAATTAAAATACAAGATAGCGTAGATACTTGGACGCATATTGACGAGTTTGTTTTAGATGAAACATTACTTAAACCTTTATTTGAAAATATACCAATACCAGACTTTACTTTTGAAAAAACTAATTTAAGGGAAGTCTTAACACAATTATTTTTAATGCGTGATATGATACCGATAGTTAAGCATAGAGCTATTAGTGGTTTTGATATTACAAGGCGAAATAAGAAAATTGTAAATACTGATGAAAACTTGCCAATACGATTACAAAGTAGCGATGATTACGCAACAGCCTTAATTACACCACACGAGCAATCAATAAGCACAAGACAAGCAACAAAGAGCATTGAGTATATAGGTTTTAGAAATCACGAAAAAGGCTTAATGACACTTGAAGATTTAGAACTTGTATTTTCAAAGCCGATACAAAAGATAGATAAGATTTATATGTGTTATTATAAACGATTTGAGATACTTGATAAAAATAATAGCCATTTACGAGATGAAGTTGTAATGGTTAAACAAGATATAACACCGATTGTCGTATTACAAGGGACGGCTAATGTTTTAAGCGAGGACTTTTATAAAATGGGACAAGATAGACCAACGACCATTGATGAGTTAAGAACATATAAACCTTGTGTGATTGGTTATGAAGTAGGTAGTAATGTTATTAAAGGTTGGGGGACAAAGTTTGAATGGCAAACGAGTAGTTGGTGGACTTATGGCAATACATATATTCATAACTTGTGGGCTTGGTTTGATATTGAGTTTAATGCTGGTATAAACGGAGTTGGTTATTTAGTTAATGAGCCTGATAAAGAGTGGGCTATGGCTAAAAGTAGTGGCGTTGTCAATAGTCCACATAACTTAATATCGCCTTTTGAAGATGAAGTTAAAGATAATAAGATTAAAGGTATTTTCTTTCAAGTTGAATATACATCATTTTTTGAAGGAGCAACAAAACATACCAAAGATAAATTAGTTAAGGAGTATCAAGCAATAGACAATCCGTCATCATCTATTAGTTGGCTTGATAAGTTGGGTAGTTTTCAAAAAGAGAAATTAAACCGATTTGCTAATGCGATACAAGTTAGAACTGCGATACATAAAAACATAAATGATATTTACGAGTTGGGCGATTATGATGACAATGATTATATCGTTTATTCAAGAGAGTATAGTATTGACGCTGGTAGTATTACGGCTAATTATAAGTTAATTAAAGATTATGTATTAAAAGACTACTATACGAATGTAAATACACGCTTACGACCTTTTGCCTTACTTTCATATAAAGATAGTGTTATGCGAAAAGAAAATAGGACAAGTTATTTATATTTTTCAAGTAGCGAATGTTATTATGAAAATGTAGAAAACTTTATTGATACACAAGAAAACATTTTAGATTTATTTTTAAGTGGTTTTGAGCCAAACATTAAAAAGAATTACATTGACTTTACTGAATATCCACGAGTAATAAACTTTTCGTATTTTGAAGTTGATAATGTAAAATATTTATCACAATTTAGCAAAGAAGCAATCGGCAATTCGTTAATCTTTAATGCTGTATTGCCTGATAATGTAAGTGCTGGAGTTTTTATCAATAGCCAATATTTAGCACAAGAGTTAGACGATAATACGATAGGGACACCTCAACTTTGGTATAAGTTTACTAATGATATGGGCTATGTTGAAAAAATAGGTTTTTACTTTTCACACATTGATACACAATTACAATTTGGTATTGAGCCTTTTAGTGATGACAATAGCACAATTACAAAAGCAATATACAATGATTTATTGTTCCCTATGCCAAAACTTAATTACACACCACAAGAAACTAATATCATCGGTAAGGACTATTCATTTTATAAGGACAACCGAGAAACAATATCGTTTACTTCACAATTTGAATATATAAGCGAGTTAGATAATGTTTTGATCAGTAATCGCTTTTTAGAGTTAAACGATTTAATAAATGAAAACGAATATAAAACTAATACAAGTAATTATGTTGATAATATTTTAGGTTTAGGTGGTGCTTCATTTAAGTTGGCAACTTGGCGTGTTTTTGATAATCATTGGGACGAAGCCAAAATGAATAATACACCTGTAATATGGGTTGATATTGAAGATATAGATAATGTAAATAACATTGAAACACCAATACTTATACACCTAAAAGCACCTAATCATTACGACCCCGATATATATTATACTTATGAAGGTTATATGACTTTGTTAATTGATGAGTTTGAAAAGTTAGACAATAATAGATTTAAGGCAAAAGTTAAAGAGATAAACGGCTCGGCTGTAAGAATTGGTATATTTGATTATTACCTTTATTTATATTCTACACCCTTAAATGAAAATATAGGCGAAATTATTTTTTATCGCAACGGGCACATACCAGACCAATACGAAAATATAACTTTAAGTGGTTTTAGTGGTAATACTTTTATTTGTCCGTTAGCACAATTTACTTTAAGAGTTTTAATTGATAGCAAAGTTGAAGATTTTTATTTTGTAAATAGCCAAAAGTTAATAGACGGACTACCTAACTCACAATTTTATAGACAGTTTTATTCATTACAAGAAGTTAATTACGATAGTGGTAGTGTTAAGTATGATACGCACCCTGTATCGTTTGGCGCTAATATCAAGCGTAAATTATTTTATCGCAATATGTATGTTTATAAAATAGGCGATATTGATATTAAACAATTAAAAGATTTGAAACTCACATTTAGCACCATTGATAATATGTTTGATAATTACGGCATAAACGCCACACCACGCACGATATTCAACTATGGCATAGATAATCAAGGGAGAGCATATATTGACACACCTGAGCCAAGCGTGTTCTATTATCGTGAAAATGCGAGTGGTTATAATAGTGATAAAATGTCGTTATGTTTTGCTAACCTAAAAGGTAAAACATATATATCGCTTTTGACAAGCAAAGACCAAAATGTTTACAGCCCTTATTTAGTCAATGTTGGCACGAATAAGAACTACGCAAACACCGAAGAAAGCATTAAAAACGAGCATTTTATAGACTTTTTTGACTAATTTTATACGAGTTTTTTTAATTTTATTAATACTTTTTTGATTTTATTGACGATTTTACAAGCCAATTTAGACCGAATTACAACAATTTAGATAAGAAAAAACAAACTTCCCTTGTCCTAACACATATATTAGCGTTTTTTTATAAAGCGTTTTTTTATTTTTGCGTTTTTTATTTTTAACATTTTGAAAGAAAAACAACGATTTAACCTGAAAACAATAGAAAATGACTTGTCGCATTATATACACTATATAAAAACAATGTATATAAAATTGACTTGTTTTGACCTTAAAAAAATAATCACATAAACAAGCAACGACAACGCTATTTTTACATACGAACCGGACCAAAACAAACAAAAAAATATATTAAAAATGTTATTATTACATAATAAAAAGTGCTAATAAAAAATAATGCTTGACAATGTATATATTTTCATTTAAGATAAAATTAGCCAAAAGGGAGGGCGAACAATGAACACTTACACACGAATTAGACAATTAAAAGCCGAAGCAAGAAAAAAACAACGGAACATAGCCAAGCTTAAAAAAGATTTAGAAGATCATGAAGAAGTAGATACTATAAAAAACTCATTTACAGTTATTTATAGTTATTTTGATGAAGATAGGGGAAGCCAACAATTTTTAAAAGAAATTACAGGTAATTCAATCAAAGAAGTTGTTGCTAAGATGAAAAAACACCTATATAAAAATAATACTTTGTATCAAATCGAAAGAGTTTCTCCTAATTTAGTTGACTATGATTTTGCTCAGAATGGTGATGAATTTATAGGTTTGTTTAGTAATAAAAGAGAAAATTTAGAAGAAAATTCTCCGCCAGATAAAAAATAAAAAAGGAGAACAAAATGAAACGAGACAGTAAAAATCCAACAGTTAAACCAGAGTTAATAGATAGTATTATCAATATATTATTTACTTGTAAACAACCTTATAAAACGGCTTGTTATTTAAGTTATGAGTGTAAACTTGTAAGAACTTCAAAGTATGGGAGTATTGATAAACAATATTATAATAAAGGCTTATATAATAAGTTAGTAATACATTTTAACGACAATCAAAAGATATTTTTATTTTTTAGTAGTAAAGACCGGCAAGCCTTAATATATTATTAAAGAAATAACTAAAAAATAGCGTTGTCAATGTTTAACAACACGATTGAAAAAATAAAAAAAAGTGTTTGACTTGGTATATATACATATGTTAAGATAAGGTAGAAGTTAAAAAAATCAGGGGGTAAAAAAATGATTAAAACAACATTAAAAGAAATTAAAAGAGTTTCACACTTTCAAGGTAGAAAAGAGTTCAAAGAGTTTTTAGCTAAAAATGGCTTACGACCCGTTAAAGTTGAGTTAGTGGCTTATAGTGCGAGTATTTACGGCATAGGTGCATATTTAGCATTATTTACATTAAACAATGGCTTAGTCGTAAAGGTAAATACAACGAATCGATCATCATGGAATTATAGCGTCCGGAATCGTGACTTTGGTTTGAGTTAAAAACTAATCAATCAAACAATTAGAGAGAAGCCGAGACGATCGCAGGCTTCTTTTCTTTTATTCTTTCAAAAACATATCTAAATTAAACGAAACATAGGCGAGTAATGATTATATACTACCAAAGCAACAAACGAGCATTAAATGGGCTAAAAAGGGCGTTAAAACGCATATTATACAATTATGAACGACCAAACAAACAATAAAGTTATAAAAAAGTAGTTAAAAGTGGCTTATGTTGTGCTTTCCTTTTATTGATTAACTAACTAACACACATACACGCATTAAAGCATATTAAAAACTTAATTGATTATATAAAACTACTAAACGCCTTATTACTTGTATTACTTACTTATGTTATTATATGTATGTAGTTATTAAAGACTTATATTCTTATTATATATTCTAAAAAAGCGATATGAATAATAATTCACCTTTTAATAAACTTGCCTGTTTGTTTACTAAATTACTAACTTGTTTACTAACTTGTTTACTAAATTACTCATAAAATATTTGTCATTTATTAGTAAACTTGTTAATTTTTAGATCATAAAAAGTATTAAAATATAGCCATAAATTACCTAAAAAATCATTAAATAATTGACTAAAAAAGGGCTTAAAATTGATACAAAAACAGTTATATTTTAGGTATAAAAACATATCAAAATAACACTGGAAAACAAGCAAAAAAGCACTACCGAAATAGCGATATTGAAGGGCAAAAAATAGGCATATAACAAGCGATAAAATAATAAGATAGATAAATATATATGTTGGCTTACTTCGTGCGTGTATGGGCGTATAAAGTGTATTAAATGATAGAATATAGTTATAAATAAAAGGTGATTCATAGTAAAACAGGGGGGTGGGGGTGGGTAGTCCACTTTTTTTATTTCACCGTTTTGAAATCTTTTTATTATATACACAGTTGCTGTCTTATATGCGTATGTGCTTTTAAGTGTAATATCTACTATTATGGTTATCCATTGTTTACTACTTTAAGTGTAGTGTCTTTTACAATAAATAATTTTGTTTTCATTTTATTTCTCTCCTAATTAAATCTCTAAAAAATAATTTTTTACTCATAAAATAAATTTAATTGGACACCTTTTTTTAATCTATCGACCGCATAATCACACTGTGCTTGGCTTAATTCAATATAATACCCTTTGATATTTTTTGATTCACAAGCCATCATAGTTGTTCCTGTTCCTGAAAAGTTGTCGAGAACTATATCATTTTGCAGAACATAGCGGTCTATGATGTTATTTACAAATCCTACCGAAAATGTTGCTTTGTTTAATTCGTTTGCTTCGTCATTGTTATAAGTTTCAAAAAAGTTAAACACATTTTCATAAATTGCTTGACCGGTATCATTTCTTGCGCCAATACATTTTTTATTAGCAGTAAAAGTTTTGAATTCATCTCTACGGCAGAACACATAAACAAATTCTACTATCCTTGTCATTTTATTTTGAGATACATTGTTAGGCGTTGCGCTTTGCTTTTTCCAAATAAGTATATCGGCAATAGTGAAGTTTGTTTGTTTTAGTATCTCGGCTATTGTTAGATTCATACATTCGGTATTTTCAGTTCCGTAAGACATATTCCAACACACACATCCGTCTTTATTTAATATTTGTTCGTATAGTGTGAAAATTTCGATTACCCATTTTATGTAATCTTCATTACTCATTCCGTCTTTATAAAGGTCATATCCCCTATCGGTCGAATTAGGACGCACGATATTATAGGGCGGAGAAGTTATTACCTTATCTATTTTGTTGCCTTGCTCTATCATTTTTTTCATTTCAACAATGGTGTCGCCACAGATTAGTATTGAATTATTTGTTTTGAGTAATTCCATATATTTGTTCCCTTTCTTAAAGTGTTTCACTTAATCGCTCCTGATTTAATCGCTGAATTATATAATCTTTTTATCGCCGAGAAGTCTTTGATATTGACCGCACCAACGCCTACGGAAGCGATGTTTCCACTTTTATATAATCCGCATATTAAGTTGTCGGTTTCGTAATTAGTAATACCGTAAAGACCGCTAAAAAAACCACTATGTAAATACCATTTCCTTTTAGTATCAATAGCAAAGTATCTCGTTAAAGTGAAAACATCACGATAGTCAGTTCTTTCAATGTTTCTAAAAATTGGCTCAATTTTAATTTCTTTGTATTTCATTTTATTCCTCTCCTATCTCGAATAAGTCAATTTGGACATACTCGTTTTCTTTATAATGTTTAATACGAGCGTTGGCTATCTCGACATATTCCGCATTGATTTCACAAGCAGTCCAATTTTGAAAGTTTGCTTTTAGTCCACCGATAATTTCACTACCACTACCCGCAAATGGATAGCAAATGCGTTGCTCGTTAGGTGTCTTGAATAGTTTTAGTATCTTGCAGTTTAGGTCGATGGGCTTTAATGTAGGATGATTGTTTTGTGCCACGCTGTCATTTCTTTGGTAAGCATTTTCGATCGGCTTTTCTCTACCATCGTGCGAATATTGTTTTTCTTCAATCCCATATAGCCCGTTGTTTCTTTCGCCACTATTAACCTTTGGCTCATAGATAAATAAATCGAAGTCAATTTTTTCGTAATCGCACTTGTGAAGTATCTTTGAGCAACCACCAATGTCGCCAAATTGCTTTTTTTCTTGTTCGTTGACAAACCAAGAATTGTTTTTCCCACCCGTCTTATATAATCTATCCGCTTGCGGTAAGTTTCCGCTTTGCAAATCTAACTTTTCAGCAACTTGACTATCAATAAATGTTTGTGCTGGGTAGCGACCGTCTAAATTGATTTCATTTTTACTACTTGTAAAATTACTTGTTCCATTACTTTTTTGTCCTTTTTCAGGTATTTTATAACCATTCTCAAAACGATATTTAGGATTAGTTGCTGGGTTTTTATCGTTCATATCATAACCAACCCTATTCCCATCAATATTTAACGCACTACAAGTAATCGTATCATCGCCATTTTCCATAGCGAGCGTATCGTGTAATACTGAACCTGTTTTATTCGGTTTCTTAAATACCATAATCGTTTCACAAGTTTGCTTTAATGGTGCGACCGAGTATTTATAACCTTCGTATTTTTTAGCAAGTTCGGTTTGTGGTGCAGTGACGGGGGTAAAATCGGGTATATTGCTTTTGCTTTTATTTTCAATTCTTTCAGCCCAACCATCCCCACCACCTTTATCCCTTAAAAACCCCGCACTTTTCTTTTCACCTATAACTTCTCGTTCAGCACCAGCGTTTTTATCTATCATCTTGCTTAAATCGGTTGCTTTCGGGAAGTTAGAGATGTAATACCAATAAATGCTTTGTTGTTCTTGAAAACCCGCTAACGAAGCGTAATACTTGAAAAGTAATAATTGTCTATCCATGCCATACATAAGTAGATAACCACCATATTTCAATGTGCGGTATGCTTCGATAAACCACGCTTCCCAAAAAACACCCGTTGGCATTTCCCATTTGTTCATAAAATCACTTGCTTTGGCATAATCGACTTTGCCATCCTTGCGTATGATTATTTCGCTACCAAGTGCGTATGGCGGGTCAGCAAAAATGATGTCGTGATAAAAGTCAGGCGTTAATTCTAAAAATGCTAAACTATCAAAACACTTTACTTTTCTATCTTCCATAAAAACCCCCTGTATTTATACGATTGATGGCGATTTGTAAGTCTTTAAGCAATACCTTTAAACGCGTTTTATCTAATGTATCGCCGACTTTAATGTTATATAAATTATTCATTTTTTTTATCGTTCTGTTAAGTTTATATGCCAAAAACTTATTTTCATTTTTTTAAGTAAAAAGCGTTCAATTTGTTTTAATTGTTTTTCACTTATATCAAAAAGTTCAAGGGTTGTTTTTTGTCCTTGTTGAATAACTCTACTTGCTTTCATTGTTCTTCTCCTTTTTATTTTTCATCTTTTATATTGAATAACTTGTTAATTTCGCCACTTAAAGCCAACTAACTTGTTATGTAATTTTTGTAATTTTTTTAACTTGTATCTATCAATGATATTAAGTTTATATTTGCTTATAATTAAATTCACAACATCATTAGTAAATGTTCTACCTTGTGTTTCAATGTAAGATAATAAACTCGTTGATACACCTAAAAATCTTGCCATTTCAAGTCGTGTTTGATTGTGCTTAAAGCGTATTGTCGCTAAAAACTTATTTGTTTGATTTGTGTAGATTGGCATTTTTACTCTCCTTTATCAATTTCAATAAATACTTCTACTCGTGGTATCGTATCGTAATACTTTTTAACGATAAGTGTTGTAATTTGGCTATCATCTCTAAACGCTAATTTGTTTAACCCGTCGCATATTGCCTTTGATATGTTATCGGTATCGGGCTTTGTAATTGGCTTTATTTGTTTATCAAGCATTAAGGCGTGTCTTTTTTTACTCGTTGCCTTTGGTATTGATCGATAAGCCTTAATAACGACCTTTAATTGTGTTTTATCGCCAAAATAAATATCTTTGTTAGTATCTATGTAAGCCATTTTAATACTTGCTTGATAGTTTTTATTTTCTTTCGGTGCGTATGTGCTTACACGACCACCACTAATGTATGCTTGAACGCTTTTTTTACCAAAAGGCTCTCCATAAACGATAAAATGTGCTTGTAAATTATTCATCGTCATCGTCAAAATAGTCAATTCCTAACTCTTGTGCTTGTTTTTCGGCATCTATCGAACTTGGTGGCTTATAACCAACGGGTGCTTTAACATCTCTTACTATCGGCTCTCTATCACTTATTAAAAAGATATTTAAGTATGGTCTTTGTAATGCGAACTTCTTTTGTGTATTGCCTAATTGTCGAACTTCATAATAAATAAAAATTATATTTTCAATGTTCTCGTTAAGCAATTTTTTAGGTGTAAATTGTATATTGCCACTAAATAATAATGGATAACCAGCCTTATATACTCTAATATCAAAATCTTTACTAACTAATGGTATAAAATACTTCAATTTCATTTTTTTAACCCTTTCTAATACCATATTACATTATTTATAATGTAATGTCAATAAAAAATACAAAGTTATAATAAATTATTCTTAAATGTTGTTAAAACAAAACAAATGTTATACAATAAAATTATGAGTAAAACATCTATTAAACAACTGACTAAACCAAAAAAGAAACAAGGCAATTTAAGTGTAGCCGAAAAGAACAAGGAACTATCAAAGTTTTATGAGTTTAGCAAATTGACAAGGGCTAACTTTGAAATGATGGCTTTGAAAACAAAAATGTCTAATGAAGATTTACTTATCTTTTTTGATGTATCGTTAGATGAGATGAACGAGTTTTGTATGAAACACTTTAAGAAAAGTTATGATAATACAATGAATAGGAAGCGTATATTGAGATTTGGTAGATATTCATTATTAAACGATACAAAGGTGGAAGTTGACGGTAATATCGCAAGGGACTTTTTTAAGGGCGAGGGCATTATTGAGGAACAACGCAAAGACACTACTTTTGAACGCATATTCATTGTTGGTAGTATTGAGCCGACCGAAATACTTAATCCTAAAAAGCCTAAACTTAAAAAAGATGAAAAGTAATGAAACCAAATGCGAATTATATAGAACAAGTTAGTAGTGATTTTATTGAAAGGTTAAGACCTGAAAATATTTTTAATTTTGCCGAAGCAATAGGTGGTGGCTATAACAATATATGGTGGGAGAATTGTAAATGTCGTTATCGTTTACTTAAAGGAGCAAGAAATAGTAAGAAAAGTGTTATCTTTTTAGGCTTTGAAATTATCCATAAGATATTAAGCGATAGTCGTAGAAATGTTGTCATTATAAGGGCAAATAGTAATAGCAATAAAAATACAACGGTTGCCAACTTACTTGCGATTATCAATAACCCAACCTTTGATAAATACCCCGATGTATCATTTAGAGATTTATTTGAGTTTTCTAAAACTGATTACACAATTACACGCAAAAGCACAGGACAAGTTATTTTGTTTGCTGGTGCGAATAACCCCGATACAATTAAATCGCTTAAAGCCAAAAAAGGTTATATTACCGATATGTATATTGAAGAAGCGTTTGAGATAACTAATTTAGACGCTTTTAGAACGATTGACGGAACATTACGACTTGGCGATAAGGACGGTAAGTTGCCTAATGGATTATTTTTACAAATGACTTTAACCTTTAATGCATGGAATATCAAACATTGGTTATATGATTTATTTTTTAAGGATAGATTAGAAGATGATTATGAGTTTTTAAGTAGAAATAATTATCAAGAAGCCTATTACCCCGATTTACTAATTGAAGGTGGATTTGGTCGTGGTGTCGCATTACATACAAGCACTTATAAGATTAACGAGTTTAGGGATAAGAGTAGTTATGATGACGCTATGGAATTAACGAGGCAAAAAGCACCAGAGATTTACAAAGTCAATGCGTTAGGTATGTGGGGAAGTGCGAGTGAAAGAACTTATCCCGAGTTTAGCGATAGTCTTGTTGTGCCAAGTAGTCAATTATTAGAATTAAGATATGCGTATTTTGGTATCGGTGTTGATACAGGCTTATCAAGTGGCGAAGGTGTTATGGATAGGGCAAAGATACAAGAGAGAGGTTTTAACTCGGCAACAACAGCCCAATTTATCGGTATTACAAAAGATTTGACAACCCTTGTCGCCCTTGATGAATACTTCCATAGCAACGAAGGACTTGCCAATCCTAAAACACAAATGGAAATACAAGACGAAATTGCGAAAATGATAGAATATTGGATTTACACATTATATAAACCACACCCCGATTTACTTAAACATAGAGTATTAGTATTTGTTGATAGTGCTGATATAGGCTTTTTAGACGGTTTACAAAAGCGTATTGATAGTAAGGGTATGATAGGTTTAGTGCGTTGTGGCAAGGCGAGTAAAACAAAAATTATTACACGAGTTGATTATGAAAGATTTTTAATGGCGTGGGGTAATTTATTATTTAGTAATCGTGTCCCTAATTTAGTAAGGGAAATTAAACAAGCAAGAATGGATAAAAAAACAGCAAGAATTAGGGCTGACTTTAACGACCACTCAATTAACGCTTTTGAATATGCCTATATACCATTTTTTAGGCGTATGAAATATTTTGAAAATGGGGAATATAAGTTTCATTAAATATGTTATAATGAAAGGTAGGGAATAAAAATATGGCAAGTGTATTACAAAACATTAAAGAGAGATTAAGAAAGTGGCTTTTCAAAGGTAGTGGTTTAGAGCCTATTTTACAAAGTCCCGATGACACGAGTTTAAGATATATACAAGATTTAGATGAAATTATACAAAGGGAAGCCCAAGAGTGCGAAATATGGTTTAGTGGCAATAGCAATGATATATTAAACTTCTACACTCAATTTGCGATTGCTGATAAGTGGAAAGAGCCAATTTACAATGCTAATCGTTTTAACTTTTTTTGGGCAGTAAGTTCAAGAGAAAAAGATATTAAACGAGTTCATAGTGGAATACCAAAAGCGATTATCAAAAGTGTTGTTAATGCGATAGGAACGCCTGAAATTAAAAGTAGCGATTTAGAACTTGATAAGAAATTACAAACTATATTAAAAGAAAGTGATTTTTACAATATATTAAAAGATGAGATTATACCAAAGGCGTTGGCGTTAGGAGATGTCGCAGTTCAAGTTAATATCAATAGTGAGTTAAGCCCTTACCCAACTTTAAGTGTTTTTGGTTTTAGGGAAATTGAGCCTTTGAATATTGCCAATAAAAACATCGGTGTCGTGTTTAGAGATTTCTTTAAGCACGATGAAAAGATTTTTGTTAGATACCAACAACGCTTTTCGGCAAAAGGCAACTCATTTATTACAAGTGAAATGTTTGAATATAACGGTGGTAATCTAAAAGCACCCAACATTAAAAAAACACCACAATTATTAGATTATATAGATGATAAGATAGAGTTTGTTAATGTTGATATGCCCTTTTGCGAATATTTACGCTTTAATGTTAATCCTAAAAATAAGGATAGGGGAGTTAGCGTGTTAATTGACAAACTTGACTTATTTGATAGTATAGACCAAGCGTTATCGCAACAATCAAGGACAATACAAAAGTCAGGACCAGTTGAATATGTGCCAAACTCACTTGCTATGCGAGATGATAGGGGAAACGAATTAAAAAATAACGATTATGATAGAACCTATCGTGTTTATGATAGTGTTATTACGGGAGAAGGCGACCAAGCACACTTTATTAAAACAACGCAACCCAACTTAAATGCCGAACAATACCAAGTAATTATTAAGTTTTTAATTGAAATGGCAACGCTTGGTATCGTAAGTCCTAACACGATTGGTTTTAGTGATAGTTCAAATACCGAAGGCTTACAATATTACAACAATAGTGGTGCTTCAATTATTCAAAAAGAACGCATTAGTGTTAATACGAGAGAAGATATTATTACAAGATTAGTCCCTTTTATTAAATCTTTACTTGTCAAACAAATATTACTATACGATATAAACAAAGGACAACATACCGATATTGATTTTGTAAGGGAAAATATAAATGTCGCATTTACCGAATATTATAAGGAAGGTTTTGCCGATAAAGTCCATTTATATAGTAAAGTGTTTAGTGAAAACTTAATCACACCCGAACTTTTTGTTGAATATACTTGGGGAGATAAATTGACACCCGAGCAACAATTCGATTTAGTTAGTTATATTAAACATCAACAATCAATAGATAATTTAGATTTTAACGACTTGATTAGCAAAGTGCCGAGTAAAACAACAAAAATAAATGATGACGATGATGACGACTTAACGAAAGATTAAAAAAGAAAGGTAAATATAAAATGAAATTAAAAGAGTTTAGAGAGTTTTTTAGTAAGGTAAAGCCCTTTTCAGTATTGATGATTAACGAGATTAAGTGTCGCATTGTGGCAAAGTCTAATTACGCTATTGTCGTTCAAGATATAGGCGAAAATGAAACACCACTTGATACTGCCCTTGTTGATTACAACGAGATTAAAAAGGTAGAGTTATTAAATGATGAACTACCAAAGCCCAATTAGTATTGTTGATACAAAGTTAGAATATAAGAAAAAACTTAATCGTTTTCGTAATGCGATAATGGTTAAACTTTATGTTGCCTTAATTGAAAATGTTAAACCGAAAGAGTTTGCAAAAGAGTTAATGGAAATACCTAAACAAAAAGGTTTATCGCAAACGCTTACAACACCCCTTTTAACGCTCGGTATTAACCTTTATAAACACTTACAACGCAACAACTATTTTTTTGATGATGACGGCGTTGTTTTTGCGTCAAGGAGTAGTCCATTAAGTGATAGTTTAATTTTATTTGGTTTAGGTATGTTTGATAAAAAAAGACAAGACGAGATAGCACAAGCGAGATTAGAAGCGATTGCCGATAATGTTTTTAGTGTTTTAGAAGATAAACAAATTGATACATACTTTAATAAGACAATTTATGAAACATTAAACGAGTATGAAAAAGATAGCAAACAAGACTATATTAACGAATTAAAAAAACGCACAAAGGAAAGTGAACGAGTATTTTACTTATGTTCGGCTCACGGCGATTGTGCGAAAGATCACGAGGACTATCAAGGCAGATATTATGTTGATGAAAATTGGCGTAGTATTATTAAAGATAAAGAGTTGAAGGAAAAGATAGAAAATTATATTAAATTAAATAACATTAAAACTTTTGAATATATAATTGGTAGTCCGGTATGGTTAATTACAAGACCACATTGTCGCCATTATTTTCGTTTAATTGATACTAATACGGTTTTAAGTGGTCGTGCGATTACGATTGTTTTACGAGATTATAAGTTATGGAAAAAAGAAGGGGAACGAGGCGATAGATTACAAAGTTTACCACACGCAACGGGCAAGTGGTGGTATCGGGAAGAAAATGTTAGGGAAATTATTGAACGATATAGTGAACGATTAGATTTACACGAAAAAATGTATAAGGAATATAAAAGCCCTTATCTATACTCGGCAATAAGAAAAGATAAGTTGTTAGTTAATAAATGGAAAGCCTATTTGAAAGATAATTTTATAGCGTAATTGGTGGTAGTTCATCGCCTAAAATATAGCGTTCGTAAAACTCCACTTCGGCAATAAGTAAGTTGTTTATCATAATTTTTACATTCTCATCTACATCAATAAAAAACCTTATTTGCTCGGTTTTGTATATTTCGCCCTTTTCATTATAATATCTCAACCTTACATCGTGAACGGCAAAATCAAAGCCCGTAATCATTAAGTAATGTAATAATTGTATTTTATAATGTTCGGGTATCCCATTAGCATATATTGTTGGTCTATCGGTTGTTTTTGCTTCATACACACCACGCCTATTATTTTCTTTATCAATAATTTCAGCGTCAAGACTACCCGTTAAATATGGATATTTTTTATGTCGATAAATTGTATTTGTTCTATCGATAATTTCGTATTGTGGAAAGTCAATTTGAAATAAGGCGATAATGTGTTTTTCACTATCTCGCCCACGCTTTAATACTTCATTATCTATATCTTTTGCTTTTTTATTATATTTATGTTCGTTCACAATATCGTAGGCGTTTTTATATGGCGATTTACCTAAAATAGCACTTGCGTCAGTGCCACCAATACCACGCTTATTTAACCACTCTTTTCTACTTTCGTATTTTTCTATCATAAACCTTTACCCACATTGTCGTATTACTTTCTTCGTCATTATACACACCATAATCATATACATTGTATCTTTTATTTAGTAATCGTAAAGCAGTATAAAGTGTATTAAAACTCTCACTCCAAGACTTAAAAGGCAAGTGTGTTGGTTCGCCATTTATCACTTCATATTTGCCTAAAATAACTTTTATATTTATCGTATCACTCATAATAAGTCTTTAATGTGTTTATCGGTTAGAAATATAAATAATAGTTCATCTTTGGTTAAATTGTTTTTAGGACTTATAAGATTATGTTGTATGTAGTCAAATATCTTTTGCCAAACTAAATGACTATCTTTTTTTCTATCAAAAAGTTCAATTTGTTTAACAACGACAAGACTACCATATTTGAATAAAAACAATCTTAAACTTTCGCCGTCATATAATACTTCATTACTTGTATAAATTCTCATTTTATCTCTCCCTTTTTCTACCTTAATTATACTACAATGTATATACCAAGTCAAGCACTTTTTTATATAAAATCATACAAAATCACTAAAAGTTATCCACAATTTATCCACAATTTGTCCACAATTTTCAAAAGTTATCCACATTTCTCCACAAAATAAAAGATTATGTTAATATATATATTTACTCACGGGCGAGGGCGTGTGTCTTAAAAACATAAGTAAGGAAGGAAGATAAGGTAAGATAAGATAAGGTAAGATAAGATAAGATAAGAAGAATATACTAATATAAAAAAACGCATACACACATTTATAAACTATTGTATTTATATTAAACTTACTTTATAATGTAATTACGAGTGGATATTTCGGTTAAAATATCTAAATACACAAGTCAAGTGGTGAAAGGACAAAAACAAAATGGCAGACACAAAACAACCCAACGAGTTTGTAGCAATTACAACAATAGAAGATTACCAAGCAAGGTTTGAAAACGATTACAAAGAACGATTTGATAAAGACTTTCAAGCAGGTATTAAAGACCGTCTAAAAAGACAAAACGAACAACACCAACAAGCATTAGTTGATAAAGATAAACAACTATTAGCCAAGTATGAAATTGAAAGTTTAGACTTATTAGATGATTTTGTTAGTAAGGGCAAAGGTTATCAAAAACTCGTTGATGAAAAGGAAGCGTTAAGCAACACATTTACAACAACAAAAAGTGAGTATGAAACATTACAAAGTCAATATAAAGATTTACAAGAACAATACTTAATTTATAAAGCAAATGTTGATGACAAACGCATTGATGACCTAAAAGCATTTTTCAAGGGAAAAGAGCAAGAAATTAACGAAGAAAGTTTGAAAGCATTTTTAGAGCAAAACCCACAATTTATTAAAAAAGTAATTAGTGTAAATGTAGGTGATGATAAAGGCGACAAAAAACCACACGAAACCGACTTTGAAGAATTGAGATCTACCCTTGATAAAGCGTTAAAAATTAAAAGATAAAAGGAGAGATTATGGAAAAACTTATCTCGTTTCTCGTTGAGTTATCATTAGACGCAAGTGTTATACACGAAACAGCCGACAAACTTTTAAGTGAAGATAAATTATCACAAGAAGAAGTCGCACAATTAAAAGAAGCGTTTGAGGTAAAAAACGAAGAAGAACAATTTGACGATATGAAAGCCCGACTTGATGAAGCGTTGGGCGTTAAAAGAGAATAGGAGAAAGATAAATTATGGCTTCAAATTATAGTATTGCTTTAATTCAAAAGTATCTTAACGAGCCAAGCACGGCTTTACAAGTTTTCGCACTAACTTCGGTGACCGAAAGATTAAAGAGTGATTATGGTGTTCGTTGGGAAGAAAAAACAAGAGTGTTCTTATTACCCGAAATTACATTTACAACCACAATGGGCGTTCAACCATATAATCGTGGTTTAAGTGATGGTGTATCGGCACTCGGCTCAGGTGCTGTTGGTAGAACTTATAAACAAGTTTGGAGAGCATACGCACCTAACATTGATGATAGTTTTGACTTTATTATTGATAAATTATCATTAAGTGAAAGTGGTTGGGAAGAAAGTTTAGTGCTTGTTCTCCGTGAATGGAGCAGACAACACAAAATTCCTAACCTTGATAGAAAAGTATTAGCAAACATTTTCGGTGGTGCGATTGGCACAGATAACGCAGGTAATACAAATACCGTAGCAGTTTTTGATAGACCAGCCGAAACAATCCAAGTTGGCACAACCGGTATGTTAGCAATCTTAAATGAAATTGACGGTTATTTAGCCGACCAAAAAGTTGGCGATGAAGAAGAAGTCTTTTTCTATTGTGTCCCCGAAGTGTTTAGAGCAATTTTAGGCGATACAGCGTTAGTTAAACATTTAAGCGTTGTTGAAAATGAAGGTAAAGTAATGACAAATATTCGTCAATACAATCGCTTTCAAATTATTCGTGTTCCAACGGATTATTTACCAGCAAAGGCAAACTTCCTTGTCGTTCCAAAAAGTGCCGTTTTATATGGCTTAAAGTTTGATATTGCTAATATCTATGATAGCGATAGTGTCCCAATTAAAGACGCAAGCGGAAACGCACATATTGGTTTAGAAGCAGTAGGACACATTTACGGTTTCGCTGGTGTTCTAAATACCAAAGCACACGCAGTTATCACTTCAAGTTATGGTTCGCCTTGTGTCACCACAGTTGTTGTTAAAGACAGCCAAGCCTCAACATTGACAGGCTCAACGGTTGTAATTAAAAAAGGAGCAGTTATTGGTAGTGGCGACGCAGTCACAGCAACCAGCACACAAGTTTATTCGCTTGATTGGGGTTATTATAACTTCTCAGTTGCGAAAGACAATTATGTCACCGAAACAGGTGTCTTCGCAATTACGGGTGGAGATATTGCCACAGGCACTAAAACCCTTAATGTTATTCTCGCAAGCGACGAAGGATAGTTATTAGTTTAACTTAAATTAAAATTAAGTCCTTATGTATAAAAGCGTAAGGGCTTTTTTTATCTTGACTTGGTATGTATATAGTGATATACTTTTAGTAAGCATAAGGGAGAAAGTATGAAATTAAACGATATAGCAAGTAAGGTTGAAACACTATTACCAATTAAAAAAGTCAATGAAAAGGTTATTAGATTTATTGAGTTGGTAATTGATAAGGAACACATAATCGTTTTAAGTGAAAGGGCAAGTAATTTTGTCGCATTTTTTTATCGCAAAGAAGAATTACATATGTTTAACTTAAATGATGATATTGAGATAAATGATTTTTTAGAATATATAGATATTTTTAATACAAATAGAAAGGAATTAAATTAACACAGGGCGTTTGGCATTGGTTTTACCTCCCTTAAACCGAAAATTAGTCATTGATACGAACTCCTTTAATTAAAAAAATGTAAGTTTCATAAGCCAACAAATAAACAAAACACCACATAATTCGGTGGACGCCCTAAAATAAATAAATGAATAACTTTAATAAATACAATTACGATTACGACCACTCGCCTTGTCATAAATGTAGAGATAGGAAAATTGGTTGCCACGCTAAATGTATTAAGTATAAAAGGTTTCGTGCGTATATAAATAAAATCAAAAAAGAAAACACTTGACTTGGTATATACACTATGATAAACTATAATCACAAAAGGGAGAAACAAATATGAATATTTTACAAGTTAAAGCCGAATTAGAACACTTATTCAAAATTGAATTAGAACAAGATAATCAAGGTGGAAAGTCATTTAGTTATGAACTTGAAACTAAACGAGCCGATTACTTATATATTTTACACGAAGTCGCCGATAGCATTAGGGTTATTTATGAGATTTATAGTCATACCACTCGGGCTTCTTTTAGTTGTAGTGAAAATATTGAATATATTGGTAAATTAGAAACTTTTTATGACAAAGTTCAAGAGTTAAACAAAATAGCAAAACAATACTTATAAGGGAGAAAATTAAAATGAAAATGACAAGTAGACAATGGCGATTATACGACTTTATTAAACAAGAAACGATTAAGGGCAACACGCTTACACAAAAAGATATTTGTGATAATATAAGCGAGTATGTTTATAATGAAAGACCTAACGATAAATGCCCGATGATTTGGAGTGATGTAGATTTTATTAATCATAGTTTAGAAGTTGAAAAGATTATTGTGGTTGATAAGTTTACATATCGTATAGGCACAAGAGATGAAGCAAAGGCTTATGCCGAGAAATTACTTATTGGAGCAGTTAAAAAGTTTAAGCGATATTGGAGTGTTGAAAATAAGATTAGAAAAGACGGACAAGGCAAATTGATTAGCAACCAAGATAAACCGATAGACAATACAAGTAAGGCACGAGATTTTGTTGAAGCGTTTTTGCGAGATATTGATTTTGAAAATGATAGTGAAATTGTTAAAGAAGAAATTAAAGAAAACCACGAGCAATTAAACTTGTTTGGTGTTGGCATTATAAAGTAAGGGAGAAAGAAAATGATTTATAAATGGAACGACATAATTAGTGAAGATTTGGACCTTATCCAAGAAAAAATTGAAGAAGAAGTAGCGAAGTTTTTACCAAGAGATGATATTGAAATTACCGATACTCGTTCATTTATGTATGAAATGGGAAACATTGAAGTTTACGAGTATGATGGTCTTTACACACCTTATAATAATAAAAAAACAATTGGAATAGATAAAGTTAAAAGTTTAACAAAAGAGTTAGTAGAACAATTAAAAAAAGGTATGTATGATGAAGCAAACAAAACGATAAATAAAATACAAATTGAACGAAACCGATTTGCTGATAAATGGTATGAATAGGAGAAACAAGATGAGAATAGAATT
>LSQX01056178.1_pt1 | contig 26277 bp, 16 predicted proteins | sample 654561 | NCBI WGS metagenome assembly LSQX01 (sample SAMN04489861, study PRJNA283612) | anaerobic digester metagenome | isolation source: 4 biogas reactors fed with cattle manure at either 37C or 55C with and... | place: Denmark: Kongens Lyngby | collected 2014 | reverse complement strand
GGCTGGCCGACTGTGCCCAACTCTTGGTGTGGTCGACCGACTGCGTATTGGACTTGGCCGGTTACTGTGATGTTTGACCCGCTGGGGGGAGCAGTAGATCCGTCAAACGCAACCATGAGCTACGGTTTCGCCTACGGTGTCTTGCCTGTACCGATGCTGGCCGGACATTTCTTCGGGGGCTGGTGGACCGAAGCCGGCGGCACGGGAACGCAGGTGACAGACACGACTTTAGTGACAACAGCGTCAGACCACACCCTCTATGCCAAATGGATCAACCCATACGCTGTCGGGAACGGCGAAAATGCCGTGCCGGTCGGCAAGGTCACGGCGGTTGATCCTGCATCTGAGAACTCCGGTGATGGCGGCTTGTCCATCCAGCTTGGCGGGGTCGGTTTGTTGGACGACGGCGACATGGCGGGGCTCGAATGGAGCGTGACCGGACGGGGCGTGCTGTCCTTTGACTGGAAGGTGTCGAGCGAGGCGGATTGGGATGTGCTGCGGTTCTACGAGGTCGGAACCGGAGAAACGAATGTGATCTCCGGCACGGGCGCGGAGTGGACGCGGATCACGCGGGTCGTGGAAGCGGACTCGCCGCACACGTTCCGCTGGGAATATGAGAAAGATCCGCATGGCGACTATGTCGGTGATGACTGCGGCTGGATCGATGCGTTCGACTGGGCGCCTTTCTTTGATCTGACCGTTAACGGCGGCACGGGCGGCGGCACTTACACCAACGGCACAATCGTGACCGTCTCGGCGGACACACCCCCCGCTCACTACCTGTTTGATGTGTGGACAGGAGACACCGGCGCCGTAGCGAACGTACACGCGGCGACCACCACCCTGACCATGCCGGCGACGAACGCCGTGATAACGGCGACGTACAAGCCGATCCTCTATCCGGTCGAAGTCGTTGGCGGCCAGGGCAGCGGCGGCTACGCCTACGGCTCCACGGTGACGCTGAGCGCGGATATACCGGAAGGCAAGCGCTTCTACCGCTGGGCGGGCGACACGGCAAACATTGCCGACCTCAACGCGCCGACGACCACGGTGTATTTCGCAGGTGAGTCGCTGGCGGTGACCTCGACCTATTGCGTACCGCTGACCGTGACGCAGGGCACGGGCAGCGGATGGTACCCCGAGGGAGCGACCGCCGTTGTGAAGGCCGACCCCAATCCGATGTGGATGGAGTTCGCAGGATGGATCGGCGACGGCGCAGGCCAAGTGGAAAACGTCTTTCTGGCGGACACGACAATGGTGATCCCGACGCGGCCTTCCGCATTGACCGCCACCTACACCGACTCGGTGGCGCGCGTGGCGGGCTGTTACGGGCGCGCGTTCACGCGCTCGGGCGTGGAAGGCGGCATTTCGACGGACTTTGCGGCAGGCTCTCCCTCCGGCACGCCAGCAGTCAAGCTGGGCGGGGCGGGTGTGGTTCCGGACAACGGGTTTGCGGCCTTTGAAACCTCGGTTTTCGGCAGCGGAACCGTCACGTTCTGGTGGCGGGTTTCGAGCGAACGCGATGCCGACTACTTGAAGTTTCTTGTGGACGGCACGCAGGTCGCCGCCCTTTCTGGAACGAAAGGCCCATGGACGCAGGTTTCGCAACGGATCGAAGGCGCGGGCGCATCCCATGTTTTGCGCTGGGAATACGCGAAAAACGATTCCTTAGCCAGCAGTACCGATGCAGGCTGGGTGGACGACATCGTTTGGACGGGAGACATTCCCGAACCGGTGCTCTCGCCCGACATTCAAGAGACGGCCTTCACCAACGGGGTGTTCGGCATCCGTTTCCTGGGCGAACGCGGCATTCCCTACGCGGTCTACAGCAACGCCACGCTCAACGCGGACGGCTGGGCGTTCATGCAGACCGTGACGCAGGAAGAGGGAGAAACCAACGGCGTGTTCCGTTTCGGCACGGTTATTCTCCCGCCCGTCGGCCAGCGCTCCGGCTTCTACCGCATCAAGAGCGGGCCTTGAGATGCAGTGGAATCCTCCGCGCAAAGCGCGGAGGCTCCATTTAGGATTTAGGAGTTAGGAGTTTTTTTTTAACGCAGAGGCGCAGAGACGCAGAGGTTATTGCGACCACCCAGTGGTCGCAATGATGAGTGTAAAAACGGGCGGGAAGACGGGCACCGGGTGCGCACGGGACATGCAATGGGGCTCGCGCGGGAGACAGCCCCAAAATGCGCCCATCATGCTGTAAATGGTCACGGGCGGGGCGCGGCTGCGCGGTACAAGGTTTTAACCTCATCTTTGTGACCACTGAGTGGTCACAAAAAGTGGTCGCAATGATGAGTGTAAAAGCCCTGCTCTGCTTTTGCCGATTCCGATTTCGATAGCGATCCCGATCCCGGCGGCGGCGTGAAACGCCGCCCGGACGAGCAGACGCTCGTCCCTCCCGGTGCTCCGAGAGTCCGGTCATAGGCTTGGAGGGCGAGCGTCCTCGTTCACAGCATATCGCGTATACGGTTGGCTTCGCGGATGTATGCGTCGAGACGCTCCCAGTCCCGCTCCTCCAAGCAACGCGTGAAGACGGTTAGGCGATCGGAGAAGGCCGCAATAGCGTCAAGGATCGCATCGCGGTTCTGCTCGAAGATCGGCACCCACATCTCGGGTGAACTTTTCGCGAGGCGCACAGTGGAAGCGAATCCGCCGCCCGCTAGACGCGGCACGGCGTAGCCGGCCTTCTCCTCGCTCTGAACAGCGAGCGAGAGCGCGTAAGCGGCCACATGCGAAAGGTGCGAAACGTATGCGGCGTGGCGGTCGTGCTGTTCGGCGGTCATGAACTCGAACTTGAGGCCGACCGCATGGAAAAGCTCAAGCGCGGTCTTGCAGGCGTCCGGTGCGCTCCACTCGAGATCGCACAACAACACGGTTTTGTTCCGGAAAAGTCCTTCCAGCGCGGCGTCGGGACCGGCGTGCTCCGTGCCCGCCATGGGGTGCGCCGCGACGTACCGTTCGCGATTCGGATGCTCGCGCACCGCGTCGGCAATACGTAGCTTGGTCGAACCGAGATCGATCACGGTCTGTCCGTCACGCGCGGTGTCGAGCAATCGCGGCAGAAGCGTTTCGATGGCGTTGACCGGTACCGCCAGCAACAGCACGTCGGCCTCGCTGGCGGCTTCGTCCAAGGCGACGACGCGGTCGACAAGACCGAGTTCGAGTGCGCGCGCCGCATGTGCCGGATCGGTGTCCACGCCGAGCAGCTCTTCGGCCAGATCTGACTTACGCAAGTCGCGGGCGAACGAACCGCCGATCAAGCCGAGTCCGATGAAAGCGAGTGTCATGTCGAAGCCTGAGGTTGGAGGTTGGTGGACGCGCCGCCGCACGTCCCGATGGGTTCCGTCAGACCGAACAGGCCAGCAGCGTTGTCCCAGAGAATCTGCCGCTGTTGGTGCTCCGTGAACGGCAACGCGAGGAAGGCGCGTAGCACGGCCCGCGGCGACTGCCACGGGGCGTCTGTACCAAACAGGATGCGCGACGTACCGTGCCGTTGCACCATGCGCACGATTTGCTCGTCAGGCATCCAGAAGAGCGTGTGTGACAGATCAAGGTAGATCGGGCGGCCAATGAGCTCCGCCTCCGCCTCGTCCCACATCTGGAAGCCACCTAAGTGCGCAGCCACAACCGTCAAGCGCGGGTACGCCGCCAGCAACGCCGCCAGCGTGCGGGGCGTCGTGTGAAAGGGTGACGAAAAGACACGCTCACCGCCGGCATGCAGGAAGACCAAGAGGCCGCGCTCGACGCAGCCGCTCCAGACCGGTTGCACGCGCGGATCATCCAAGGTGAAGGTCTGGTACTCGGGATGCAGCTTGACACCGCGGAAGCCAGCCGCCTGAATGGAATCGAGCGTGGCCGGGATGTCGGACGTGTCGGGGTGGATGGTCGCGAGGCTGCGCACCGGGCCGCAGTTGATCTTGGCGGCCCAGGCGTTGATCGACGCCACCTGATCGGGGCGGGTCGCGACGGGTAGATTGAGCGCACCGCAGATGCCGGAGCGGGCGAGGTCTGCCGTCAGCCCGGCCACAGTGCCGTCGAATGCCGGCGGATTGCCAAAGCGTTGCGCGAGCGCGTCCACCGCCTTGGGGGCCAGTTCGTCTGGATACAGGTGGACGTGGCAGTCAAAAACCAACGGTTGTTTTTCTGGATGAGTCGTTTGCATTTGGAATGCGCGACATTGTATGCTTCCCCCACGAACCACGCAAGCGAACTCTGACCTGCTTCCGGTTGCCGGATTGGATTGAAAATCGTATAATGCGGGCCATGAAACAAGGATGGATAGTATGCGCGGTTCTCTTGGCCGCAAGCGTTGTGGCGCAGGCCCGAGGCATCAAAATCTGTTTCGAGGCGGAATCCGCTACGGCTGTGGAGGCCCCGATGGTCGTGGTCTCGAATGGCGTTGAGGGGGCTTCCGGTGCTTACCTTGAGATTCCCGAAGGTGCCGGCAACCCGCCTAAGGTCGAGGCCGGCAAGGCGGTGTTTACCGTTGACGTGCCGGAGGACGGCGCGTTCACGCTCTGGTGCCGTGTCTGGTGGGAGGATGAGTGCGGCAACTCCTTCACGGTCAAAATCGACGACCAACCCGCCTTTCTGTTCGGCGAGGACGCCACCTACAAGACCTGGCACTGGGTCAAATACCCGGTGGCGCGCACCACACCGCCGATCAAGCTCGCCAAAGGTTCGCACACGCTGACCTTCCACAACCGTGAGGACGGCGTGCGGCTTGATCAGGTGCTGCTCAGTGCGGACAAGCGCTTCGTGCCGGTCGAAATCGAGACCCCGGGAATTCGTCCATGAAGACTGGGCGCCTCCATGGCTGGTTGCAGGTGACCTTCCGCTGGGGAGCACTGCTGACCCTCTGCACGGCGCCCACCCAGTGGACCCTGATCACCAACCCGCGTTTGGGCCTGGCCGACTTGCTGCTGGCGGCGACGGCCGGCGTGTGGGGGCTCGACATCCTGCTGACGCGCGGCTGGCGTCGGCTTTGGGCGGCACGACCGCACTGGACGCATCTGCTTTTCACACTCTGCGCCGCTACGGCGGTCTGCACGGCGGTCGACCGTGGCGAGGCGCTCAAAGAGCTGGTACAGATTTTCGAATACTTTATCGTGGGAGCCATGGTCTTCGCCGCTTTCCTGCGCGAGCGTGATGACACCGCGTTGGTCGGCGCGCGCCTCGTCAGTCATCCGCCGCTCTTTCCGACGCTGGGCGTGGTCACGGCAGTGGTGCTGGCGCTGGCGCTGGTGCAATACTTTTCGCCGGCGGGGCACCGTTCGATTGCTTGCTTTGCTGAACCGAAAACACTGGACATCATCGTGAACGTTCTGGGTGGCCGGGAGAGCCCGCTGCTGGTCGGCGGGACCTTCGGCAACCGCAACGTGCTGGGCGGTTTCATGACGTTGGCGTTACCGCTGGCGGCCGCCGGTGCGCTGGGTGCCGTGCGCGGGATCGTCGCGCGTATCGGCTGCGCACTGCTGTTGCTGGCCGGGCTGACAGTGATCCTGTCAGGCGCCGCCTACTGGGCGGTGATCATCGCGGTGGTTGCACTGGCTGCGACGCGCGGCGTGAAAGTCTTCATCCCCGTCGCGCTGGTGCTCGTCCTGTGGCAGGCGTGCGTCCTGCCGAACCTGCCGCGCGAGAATGATCTGTGCCACTTCGAGTCGGTCGCGCTCTACGACGATGCGGGACAGCCCACCCGACGTTATCCCGAGTGGCAAGCAGCCGCCAGTATGATTCTCACGCATCCTTGGTTGGGCGTAGGCCCCGGCAACTATCAGCGGCAGGTGGGGCCCTTTTACGGACAGGTGCCGAACGCCACCGGACCGGCGGAGCCCGACATTCAGAATCTCTATCTCGTGCTGGGCGCGACCTGCGGCCTTCCGGCGTTACTGGCCTTTGGAGCGCTACTGACCACCGCCATCGGCTCCGCGCAAAAGGCCGGGCGGGCGGGCGTAGCCGCAGCGCTGGCGGCTTTTTCGCTGGCGTGCGTATGGCATCCTTTGTTAGTGCGCGGGCTCGGCCTGCCGCTTGTCTTTGTTCTCGCGCTAGCGCGCCACCCGCAACAGGAGAAGGCTCCCGATGGACCCATCCCCCTCTGAGGCCCCGAGAATTTTTGAACTGCCCGCACACAAGTTTCGTACGCGGTTGCTACGTCTGCTGATACGGCTGATTAAGCGTCCGATCGAGAGTATCAGCGGCCTGCGCGCCTGCGACCGTGTCTATGCGCGCGCCTGGAAGATGCCCAAGGACATCCCGTTCAGCGACCGCGCGATGCAGGCGGTCGGTGTGCGCGTCAACTTCTCCGCAGAAGAGCTGCAGAGCATACCGAAAGAAGGCCCCGTGGTCGTGGTGTCCAACCACCCTTTCGGCGGCATCGAAGGCGTGATCCTGCTCTCGCTGCTGCGCCGTGTGCGCCCTGACGTCAAGGCTATGGCCAACTTCCTGCTGGGCGCGATCCCGGAAATGCGCGAGGACTTTATCTTTGTCGATCCCTTCGCCTCGAAGAGTTCGACCAAAGCCAACCTGCGCCCGATCAAGGAGAGCCTGACCTGGCTAAAAGAGGGCCACCTGCTGATCGTCTTCCCGTCGGGCGAGGTCTCCAGCTTCGACCGCCGCACACTGCGGGTGCGCGATCCGGCTTGGAGCCCCAGCATTGCCGCGCTGGTACGTAAAACCGACGCCACCGTGGTGCCTATGTACTTCCCGGGGCACAACGGTTTTCTGTTCAATCTGGTCGGCTTGATCCATCCGCGATTCCGCACCCTGTTGCTGCCGCGTTACATCGCCAACAAGAAAGGCCGCACGCTCACCCTGCGTATCGGTACGCCGCTCACGACCAAGGCGCTGGAACCGTTCTCCACGGATGACGTGCAACTCATCAAGTACATGCGCTTCCGCTCCTACCTGCTGGCCGAGCGCGAGACCCACCGTACGCGGCGCTTCATCACGCTCAATCCGCCGATGATGCCGCCCGACCCGATCATCGCGCCGATACCCGCCGATGTGCTGACCGCAGAAATCGCGCGCCTGCCCGAGGCCAACCTGCTGATCGCCTCCGGCGACCTTTCGGTCTACATCGCAGCCGCAGAGCAGATCCCCGCCTGCCTGCGCGAGATCGGGCGCCTACGCGAAGTCGCCTTCCGCGCCGTGGGCGAAGGCACCGGTAACGCGATCGACCTCGACGACTTCGACAACTATTACAACCACCTCTTCATTTGGAACGCCGCCCGCCAAGAGATCATCGGCTCCTACCGCCTCGGATTGACCGACGAGATTCTGACCGAACACGGTGTCAAAGGCCTTTATACCCGCACGCTCTTCAAGTTCGACGAACGGCTGATGGAGCGGATCCCGCCAGCCATCGAGATGGGACGCTCCTTCGTCCGCACCGAATACCAGAAGGCCTATACCTCGCTTTTCCTGCTGTGGAAAGGGATCTCCGCTTTCATCGGACGCAACCCGCATTACCGCGTGCTCTTCGGCCCGGTCAGCATCACCAACGAGTACCGCGAAGCCTCGCGTTGCATGATCCTCGCCTCGATGCGCCAAACCTGCATGGCGGACGATCTGGCGCATCTGGTCAAGCCGAAGTTCCCGCCCAAGCCGCCGCGGCGTTCGGAGTGGTGTCTCAAGGAGTACACCGAGTATCTCAACGACATTGACCAAGTAGCGGGATATGTCGCGGAGATTGAGCCCGACGGAAAGGACATCCCGGTATTGCTGCGTCAGTATCTGAAACTCAGCGGACGCCTGCTCGCCTTCAATGTCGATCCTGATTTCAGCTCGGTCGTGGACGGCCTGATCATGGTGGACCTGTCTCAGTCCAGCCCCAAAACCATACGCCGCTACATGGGCAACGAGGTCGCCGAGGCTTATTTCAAGGTTCACGGTATCACTGAGACACCGCAGACGGAGTAGTCGGTCATGGTTTCTGAAGCATTCCTGAATTCATGGGTGTTCTCTTGGTGCGTGGTGCCGCTGCTAATCTTCGTCGCGCGCATCATGGATGTCAGCATCGGTACCCTGCGCGTGATTTTCGTGGCCAAGGGATACCGCATCTATGCACCGATCCTGGGCTTCTTCGAGGTCATCATTTGGCTGCTGGCGATCCGGCAAATCTTGAACCACATCAATAACCCGATGTGCTATCTAGCGTACGGACTGGGGTTCGGCGTGGGCAACTACGTCGGCATCAGGCTGGACGAGCGACTCTCGCTGGGCACAGTGCTGGTGCGCATCGTGCCGAAGCTCGACACCACCAACCTGATCGCGCATCTACGCGAATCAGGCTTCGGCGTGTCGCTGGTCGATATCGAGGGCATGTCCGGCAAGTTGAAGATGATCCTCACCGTCACCAAACGCAAGGATTTGAAAGAGATGATGCAGATCATCCAGTTGCACAACCCGAACGCGTTTGTCACGGTCGAGGATGTTAAGACCGCCAAAGAAGGCTACTTCCGTCTGCCCCCCGAAAAGACCGGATCGCCGCTCTGGATATTCGGCGGCCCGCAAAATCAAAAGTGATTACTCACTTCAGATAGAGCAGAAGGCCGGACGGATAGAGCACGGCGTTCAGCAGGTTTTCGTCCTGCACCCAGCCGGGATTGACGCTGTGCCCAAAGGGAGCACCGCTGCCGCGCCACTGCGTGTCAAAGGACGCGCCACCGCTAATGGTGTCGTAGCTGATCAGCGGGACGGTCTGCTGGCCGCTGGTCCAGTTGGACACGCGGTCGACCACCACCTGTCCGCCGCCAAGCACGGTGAGGCCGCCCGACACAGTGATCTGGTCTGCGGCTGGTTGCGCGCCATCGTAGTCCACGTACAGCACGGCACCATCCGCCAAAACCAACCCCTGCTCGAAGACACGCGGGCCGGTCAACTGGAAGACCGTCGGCGGCACCTCGGCATTCGCCACGTAGCCGGAACCGGTGACGGTGACCGCATCAGTAGCCACGCCGTTCAGGATCAGATCGGCATCAGAGGCAAGATCAATCGTCGCGCCCGTATGCGGCGCAGCCGCGAAGCTCGTGCCGGGCGTGCCGCGTCCGAACCACTTCCACGCGAGATAGGCCTCGACCTCCGCGCATTCCGCATCGGTGAGCGCGCGCGTGTAGATCAGCACTTCAGCCAGCCGCTGGCCGCCGCAGTGGGTGCCGTCAGAGTACTTGCGGCCCGGCCGGTCGCATGCGAAAGCACCCGCGAAGACAGCATCTGTGGTCGTCAAGCTGACGATCTGATAGCCTGCGCCGTTCAGACCGGTGAGGGTACCGTTGACCGGCGCGCCGTCGATGCGGGTGACACCGCCGGTGACAGCGAGCCAACTGCCCCACAACACGGCCGGCGTGTTGCTGATGTAATTGGGGCCGCGCACGAAGTAGTTGAGGTCGCCGCTGCCGGACATCATGTGGCCGCCGCCCGCCTGACTGCCGATGACCCAGAAGACCGTGCGGATGCCGTTCACCTGCGCGTTCCAGAGCAGCCACTGCGTGCTGCCGTACTGACCGAAGTCCAGCACCGGCTTGCCGTTCAGCGCCCCGGCAACAGGGTCGGCGGCGTGATGGCAATCCCATCGGGCATACGGTTCTCGACGAGAACCTGAGTGTTGGTGTAGCGCTGGTCTGGATTGGCGTACGCATAGGCGTAGGGATAACCGGCACCGCGCACGTCGGCCCACTGGAGCACCTCGTGGGTGCTGCCGGGTTTGAACGTCAGCGACTCAGCGCACGAGGCGTCGACCCGGAAGGCAAGCGCGTCGGTCACCGGCAACTCGTCGTGCAGTTCGTCGTCCGGCGACAGGGTGAGCGTGCCCGCCGTGACCTGATACGTGGCCGGCGTCGAACCGCCGGAGGTCAACGCAAGCTTGCCGCCGCCGGTCACGGAGACCGCATCTGCCCCTTGAATCTCGCCCAGCACAGCGAGCCGGCCAGTTTCCACATGCAGGCTACCGCCCAGCGACTGCACACGTCCCACCACCGGCAACGTCGGCGCAGCGTAGCCAACCGAGGCACGCCCGAACCACTTGGCGTTCAGGTAAGCTTCCGTCTGCTGCCGCTCGGCGTCGGTCAGCACGCGGTCGTACAGCAGGATTTCACCGAAGCGCAGGCCGCCGAACCGACGGGGGCTGCCGCGGTCACCCGCGATATAGGTCTGCACGGTATAGGGCGCACGCGGTTTGACGATGAACGAGAACAGCCCGTAACCGCCGGAGAAACCGCGCCGCACACCGCACACGTTTTGACCATCGAGATACGTCCATCCTTGACGCACATCAAGGTCAGCCGATGCCGGATGCCAAATCGGCGTATACGGGTTACCTGTCCCTAGATAGTTGGACCACTCTCGATAAAATGGATATGTAGTGGGCGTGCCGAGGAAACAGCCGCCTCCCTCCTGACTACCATGCACAGCGAAGGCCGAAAGAACCTTCGCGCGCGTACCGTCGAAGGTCAGAGCGGTACCGTCTTTGACGGCAGGTCCAAGATCAATCACCGGACGTCCGTTCAACTCGTCGGTGCGCAACACGGGATTCGCGCCCGTGAAGCCGATCGGCAGGTTGTTGGTGGAGAAGTCCCGGATGTCGGTGATGGTCGTTCCGTCGACCGTCACGCCGCCGGGACGCGACGCATCGAGCCAGAGCGAAGGGTTGGGCGCGGGCTGCGCGGGAGACTCCAAGTGGCTGACATCCAGCCGGTCGAGACGGGTCTCCAGAATGCCGGAGAAAGCAGCGCCGTCAAGCACACGCAACGTGGCCGCGCCTTCGCGACGCGCAGTGCCCGCACCCTCCAACGCAGCGAGCATAACGTTGCCGGTGCCGGTGCCGGTATCCAGCACCGCGCCATCCGCGAGCGCGACGCGCCGCAGGTCGCCGAACCATTTGGCCGCGAGCAACGCCTCCATATTCATGCGCTCCTTCTCGGTCAGCGCGTAGTTGAAGAGCACCACCTCGCCGAGGCGTTGCCCGCCGCATTGCACTGTGGACACCCGGTCACGGCTAAACTGGTTGGCGGCAGCGTTGGCGGTAGTGACAAGTTGCACCAACTGGTAACCGCCGTTCAACACGCCTCGTTGCCAATAGGAATCCAACTTGAGACCGTCAACAAAAATCCGTCCGTTTTTGACGCCCGCGGCGGCGTCGCCATTGAAAAGTCCGGGCTCCGTGCTGTCGCCCCATGTGGCAGCCCCACGGTGAAAGTCGACGCCACCGGTATGGCCGAGCAGAAAGCCGCCGCCGTTCTGGCTGCCGAGCAACCAGAAGGCCGTGCGGATATTGGCGATCTCCGCGTTCCACGAGAGGTAGCGTTCGGTGACATGGCTGGTTCGAGAGTAGGACGCCGGGGCAGAGCTAGCGTAACCGTAGTAGTTGAAGTCAATCACCGGACGACCGCCGAGCGCGTTGAGCAACAGGTTCGGCGGGTTATTGATCAGATTGTTGGTGGCGGCGGCCCAGCGGCCGTTGAAGCGGACGTCGGACCAGTTGGTGACGTAGCCGTATTGGTCGGTCATGACCGAGCCGTTGTCGGCGCTGGCATCCACATGGAAGACCGGATCCAGCGCATAGGCGCGATCGGTCCGCGCAAAGGCCAGACGGCCAGCCTGAATATCAAGCCCGCCGGTCAATAGCGCGCTGTTGCTGACTTTGAGATCACCGGCGCCCAGCTTGGTCAGGCGACCGGCGCCGCAGGCAACATCGACCGAGAGCGTGTCGCCTTCCGCGAGGGTGAGTTGCGCTGCGCCGAGCAGTTCCAGGCGGCGGATGTCGGCGATCCACTTGGCGGTGAGGTAACTCTCGATGGCGGCACGCTCGGCTTCCGTCACGACGTTGGTGCAGATGAGCACCTCGCCGAGACGCTGTCCGCCAGTGTAACTCGGTGAGACCGTGCGGTAGCGCGCGAACTGGTCGGCGCGTCCGCGTTGCAGGTCTGGATTGACCGACCCGTCGGTATCGTCGACAAAGGACAGTACCTGATACCCGCCGTTAAACGGTGTGCGCGTATCGAAGGCGAATGGCTCGCTGTCCACGTAACTGCGTCCGTAACGGGTGTAGAACTTCTCCTGATTCCAGAGCGGTGTGCGATAGGTTTTTTTCACATCAGGAGCACGGATGAAGTCGTTCACGATCGAGCAACCGAGCAGATAACCGCCGCCTTCGTGCGTGCCGATCGCCATGAAGAAGGTACGCACCGGGTAGACCTGCGCACTCCAGCGCAGGTAGCGGCCGCTCTCATACGGGCCGAACGCCACGATCGGCAAGCCGTTGGCCGAGGCCGGCAGAAGCTGCGGCGCCGAACCGTCGTTCTCGCTGTAGGCATGCATCCACTCATCATCGAGCACGCCCTTGCGCACGTCCCACCACTGCGTGACACGCCCGGCGGCGTTGGTCAGGAGCGTATCAGGGCGGGAAGCGTCGACCCAGAAAGCCGGCACCACCGAAGCCGGAATCGTCGCGGGGCTCACGCGGACCGGCAGCAACGTGCCGCCCTCGACGGTCAGCGTGCGCAGCGTGGTCGGAACCGGGAAGGAGAAATCACCGGTGCCGTTTTTGCGGAAGGCTCCGTGGCCGCTGAAAGCGGTCACGGTCAAGGATGCGGCGCCGGTATCAACGATGGCGTTTTGCAAATCGTCGAGCGTGACGAGGTCCAGCGTTGTCGGGCTGCCGGTCGCGACGAAGCGGCCGTTGCCGCTGACCGAGGCGACCGCCAACGGTGCCCCTCCATTGTTGAAGGTCACGGTGCCGCTGAGCGCAAGCGTGTCGATCGAGAACGCGCCGGCCGGAACGTTCAAGGTTCCGGCGCCACTGACCTGCTCCACGCGATTGAAAAGACCGAGCGTGACCACCTGCGAGCCGGAGAGGTTGATGACCGGCGCATAGTAGGGACGGTTCAGGGTCAGGGTGCCGGGGCCAGTAATATCGGTCAAGATCCAAGGTTCGGTGCCCGCGTCATTGACAGTGAGGTCGCCAGACATAGAAAGGCTGGTGACGGTCAGCGCATTGGTGACGGTCAGCGTGCCGCGCCCATAGAGCCGGCCAACCGTCAAGTTCGCGCCGGGAACGGTGAGCTGCGCATTGCCGACCAAGGTTATCCCGTTCCAGACCTTGTCGCCGGCCGGGCCGAGGATCTCAACCGGGCCGCAGTTGTTGAGATAGAGCGTGCCGTCAAAGTTCGACACATCACCGATCGTGGCGGATGCCACGGTATCGTCAAACCGCACGACGCCACTTCCGGTCAGGGCGGCAATCTCAACCGTATCCGTGGTCTTGAAAACCACAGTGCCGATGTTGCTGTCGAGCGCGCCGACGGCCACCGGCTTCGTCCCGGCCTGCACGGTCAGTGTCGCGTTGGTCATCTGGATATCCTCGACCGTCAACGCCCCGCATCCGGAAGCGTCGAAAGTGCCCGACCCGGAAAGCCAGCCGACCGCAAGGGCAGTGCCGTCATTGGTAACGGCGAGGGTACCGCCGACACGCACCTCACCGAGGCCGATGCCGTCGTCCAGAGTCAGCGCGCCCTCACCGTACACGGTACCGATCACCGGATCGCCAGCCAGCGGAGCGGCCAGTGTGAGCGCCTCGCGGTAGAGACCGACGTGCTCCAGCAGGATCGGCGCGCTGGAAGTCAGCGCGCCTGTACCGCGCAACATCCCGACCGCATACGCGCCTTCGCCCGCGAGGTCCAGCGTACCGGCGAGTTTGACGGTGTCAACATCGACCGGACCTTCCGCAAGCACCTGACCCGCACCGGTCAGCACATTCACGCACAGCGTACCGCTGTCGGCCCGTCCCACACTGCCGGTACCCGCAATCTCAAGGATACGCAGATCGGGGCCGCGGAACCATTTGTCGGTCAGGTAGCTCTCGACCGCCTCGCGTTCGGCAGGAGTCAGAATCTCCTCAAAGACTGCGACCTCGGCCAGGCTTTGTCCGCCGCTCTGCGCGTTGAAATACCGATCGTTGGCGAACCGCCCGACGGTCAAGCCCGTCGTGGCGGTGTTGGTAGCGATCAACGATATTAGATGGAATGCACCAGAAAGGCCGGTCGTACGTCCATTGCGGATCTGACGGTCAATCTGTGTCTCGCCACACCACAGGTCGTTGGGCAGGTATTCGCGAAAGAGTGAGGCCTCGGGGAACATGTAGCCGAGCGGCAGAGGCGTACCGTTGTTCCCTCGGTGCAGATGATAGGTGTCGGTCGCACCGAGCAGAAAGCCGCCACCGAACTGGCTGCCCAACACCCAGAAGACCGATTTCACACTGCCGGTGAATTCGCGCGACCAGTGCATGCCGCGAATCTGGCCGGTGGAGAATGGCATGATACCGAAGTCGACGACCGGCAGGCCGTTCAGCGCATTGGCGGTCCAGAGCGGCGCGGTGTCGGGCGGCACAGCAAAGGGATAGCCAGCGCCGCGCAGGTCACGCCACTCCGTGACGGCCCCTCGTCGTCCGCTGTGATGCTGGACGCGGCGGAGGCATCGACATGAAAAACAGCCCGCGCAAAAACTGTATCCGGGCGTGTGGCCGGCGTAGCACCGGAAACACCGGCATGCAACGCGCCCTCGCGCAGCCGCACGACACCGTTGAAAAGCCCCGGGTCTTGCAGGATCAGCAGACCGCTGCCGGCCTTGTCGACCACGCCGGTCCCGGTTTGCGCGACCACGGTGTTTGTTTCGCCCGCAGGCACCGTGATCGGCAGCGTATCGTTCATGAATGGACCTTGCGCGTACAGCAACGGCACGATGGAGACAAAAAGGCACGACAAAAGGCGGAGTGTTTTCATCTGCGTAAATCCTTTCTCGACTTCCACATAACTTGTATAATAGTGCCGTTTTTTAGGTGAATCAGCAAGTGGAAACCGCATCCCCGAAAAGTTAGAATTCAGGAGTTAGGATTTAGGAGTTGAAAGCGGACGTGTTACGGACGGAGGTGACCACGCACGCCTTGCGTGCTGTGCGGCTTGCCGGTGTCGTTGTAGGGCTACTGGGGGTCGCGGTTTGCCAAGCCGCAGGTGTGGTCGGCGGACAGGTTGAGATGCCGCTGGACGACGCTGTGTACGCGCGTCTGGGCAAGGCAATCCGTCACGAGGCCTTCTCCAGCAACCGAGTGTTTCGGATCGCGGACCTTGCCGCCGCGATGAACCGGCGCGAGCCGCTCGGCCTCGTGCCCGCGACACCGGCGCAGACACCGCTGGACGACGCCGCACTGCATGAACGCGCGGCACGGGCGACGTTTGCGCTCTACACGCTTTCTGAGGCGGACTACAAGTCCGGGAACACTGCACGCTTGGGCGCGGCCTTTCTGATCCATCCCGGCATAGCCGCGACTTGCTTCCACGCCTTCAAAGGTCTGGATGAACCGTTCGTAGCGGCGGGATTGACGGTCGAAGGGCGGCCGGTCACCGTCGTCAAAATTCTGGCGCTCTATCCGCTGGAAGACCTCGCGCTGCTGCAAGTGGAGGGCGCCGGTGATACCGTCCAGTGGCTGCCGTTGCGGCCGGATACGCCTGCAGGAACCCGTGTCCGTGCGATCGGCCATCCGCTGAATAAATACTTCTTCGCGGTCGAAGGGATGGTCGCCCGCTATGGCATCAAAAACGGTCCGGGGGGCGAGCGCTTGACGCGCTTGCATCTGATGATCCACTCGATCGGCGGATTCAGTGGCGGCGCGATCATCGACAATGCGGGCAACGCGGTGGGCATGCTCGACAGCATTGAAACGCTTAAAGCCGGCGCGGCGACCTACGACATACACTCAGCGATTCCGGCGGCGGCGATCCGGGCGCGTTTCTTCGAACCCTACGCCTGCGGGATGACACCTGAAGCGGTCGCGGATCTGTTGCGGCCAGTCGCCACACCGAGCGCGTCGGTCGATGTCCACACCATCAAAACCGAAGGTGCGAAAGGCGCCGCGATCAGCGAGATACGCAGCAATGCGCCTCATGCGTATACGGTACGGATTGAGGACAAGAGCGGCAAAGTACTCGCCCACGGTCGGCCCTCCGACGCGTTGCGGGCGGGACTGCCGGAATGGGCCAAATCGCTGTACGATGAAAACGTCAGGGCCGCTGGAGCCAAGGCCGACGCCATCGCACCGCCGGATGGCATGGAGCAACCCCGATGAAAAGGCCGTTTTTCTCGCGAGGTTGACGACTCGTCATCATCCTCGGCATGTAAGAATCAGGTCGAGGCGAAAAAGGCGTCGATCATGCGGCGCGCGATGCTGACACGCGAGGGAATCGGCGGCAGGTCGTCGCGACCGAACCAACCGGCCTCGGCAATCTCGACACCGTCGGGCGTGATCTCGCCGCTTTCATACTCCGCCGTGAAACCGAACATCAGGTTGTTGGGGAACGGCCAGGGTTGGCTCGATGCATACCGGATGTTTGTGACACGCAGGCCAACCTCCTCCGCGATCTCGCGCGCCACCGCCTGCTCAAGCGTTTCATGCGCCTCGACAAACCCGGCCACCAAGCTCCAGAACGGCAGCACGCCACCGGCTTTGTGGGCCAGCAGAATCCGGTCATCGCGCGCGATCAGTGTGATCACGACGGGATTGATGCGCGGGTAGGCAATGTGATTGCAGGCCGGGCAGATCATCGCGCGCTCAGTGGCGTGGCGTTGCAACGGCGCGCCGCAAGCACCGCAAAAGCGGTGGACACGACGCCAATGCATGAGTTGGCTGGCCAGTCCAACCTGAGCATAACGCTGCGGCGTCACGAGGTCGAACAGCGCGCGTAGGCCCATCCGTTCTGCGCCGGGAACAGGTGCCTCTGCGGATTCAGCGGCGAAGACTCTCTCTCCCGCCCCCGCCGTCGTCGGCGCGGAGAGCGGTTCCACAAGGTCAAAGGCAAGCGGGTCCGCATCAAACAGCCAAGATGGTCCTTCGGGGGTTTGTCTGACCCAGAGCTGATCTGCAGAAAACAGCAGTAGCCCTTTCACGAAACGGGCACCTCCACATGGGCGCGGATAGCCGCGCGCAATGCGGTGGCATCCGTCTTAGTGAGCCGCTCCAGCACACACTGCCAGCGGTAAGCGATGCTCCCTCTGCGATCAAGAGGCCGGTGCCTGAAGAGCGCTTCAAAGGCCCTCCGACGCTGGAGGTATTTCCACTGCACCTGCTCAAAACTTTCCTGGAACGCCTCAAGATAGCATACGGCAAACTCGTCAGCATTGGGCATCAGCGCGGCACGACGATTAATCGGTCCCGCATAGGCGGCGGCGTCACGATCAAGGCGCATGTCGTACTGCGCGAAGGAGCCCGAGTGTTCGGAGACGATCAAATGCGCAGGCAAGCCTTCGGCGTCCAGCACGATCACCTCGTCACCATCGTCAAACATCACCTGCAACTCAAGGTTGGCGCGTCCCACAATGGCGTTGACAGCGGCAGCAGCGCCCAGCAGGCGCGCCAACCGACGGTTAAACTCGGGATTCGCATAGTGATCCGGAGGTATCTTGTCGGTGGCACAACCGCCGACGTAGACGCGCTCAAAGTAGACCGACCAAAAACGCGCACCCCTGTAGGCCGCATTTTGACCGTTGTAGGTTTCGGCAATGCGCCCGACAGCAAGACGTGGCGGCAGGTTCATACCAAGCTGCTGGCAACCGAGACGACGGTCCAGAATATAATCCGTGTAGTCCATGGCCTCCATCACCGCACGCAGCAATTCCTTGCCATCATCGAGATGTTCTTTGACGCCCCATTTCTGGAAACGCAGAATGCGCAGCTCTGGTTCCTCCCTATCGGCTTCTTTGATCTGCACCATATAAACCGGCGCCCGGCGTGACGCCGGCGCACGTATCGAGAGAGAGCGGCCAATACGCCCGATATTGATGTATTCGATGGTGTTATATTCACGCAGATAATTAAAGATCATCGCTTTGGCACGCGGATCACAGAGCCCCCTCAACTCAATGTCCTCAGGATGCGCGTCACTTTCATCACAGACTGGATCGAAAATCAACTCGCCCTTCATAATGCGGCAACCAGGCAACCACTTGACCTGACGGTAGAACTCAGGCGAAATATCCTGTATCAACTCGCCTGCATCGACGGCGTTGGGTTGCTGGGTCAGCGCAGAACACATGCGGTTGCGCCACTTGATGTTGGCGGTTGACTCGTCGCGCAACTCTGCGGGTAACGCCNNGAAAAGTATCGAGCAGCTTTCGATAGGCCTCCCGCAGCGCGTCGATCGGCAGGGTTGCGGCGTCCAGAGTTTCAAAGGCCTGCCGGGTGAACGTACAGCCCGGCGGGAAGATATCGATCTCCGGATTCCAGAAACGGTTCTGCCGCGCGGTATACTCCACGATCTCTTCAAGCTGTTGCCGGAAGAGATCATCCGGCAATTCCTCAATGCTGGCGAATTGGGCGAGCGTGAGGAACCGGGTGCCGGTGGAGCGATTGTGGTAGTAGATCGGCTGCGTCTCAATGGCGGCGAGTGAAGAGGTAATCAGAAGACGCATCTCTTCTGCCGATACCGGCAGACGACTCATGCGCCAATTCTCGCCGCGCGCGCGCAAGGCGTCGCGCACCCGTGCGTCGTGCGTGTTGAGGAAGCGGATGCACCGTTTGGAAACCAGCTTCTGCAGCATCTCGTCGGCTTCGAAAGCAAGCTCCATCGCGCTGGGATCAGGACGGATCAGCACCATGCGTTCGTCAAAAAGCAGATCCACCGAACGCGCTATCTCCTCTTCGATTTCAAGATCGCTCAGCGGTTCCAGACCGGCTTGCTGCCGTTCTCGATTCTGTTCCTTGACCCAGGCGAGGCGTTGCGTCACGTGGACGCCCTTCAACGTGATCAGCCAGCCCGACTTCAAAAGGATCGTGCCGACCCTTGAGATGAGTTGCCCGTTCGCATCGCGGGCGAAAAGCGGTTCTCCGAGAATTTTCATAGGCGGCGGGCGGCTTCGAGTGTGTTGGCCAGTAACATGGTGATGGTCATCGGGCCCACCCCGCCGGGCACGGGGGTGAGCAGCGAGGCGACCTCGCTCACAGATGCGGCGTCGACATCGCCGACGAGACGGAAACCGTTTTTCTTGGAGGCATCGGGAATGCGGTTGACCCCCACGTCGATCACCACCGCACCGGGCTTAATCATGCTGCCCGTGACCGTGCCCGGTCGCCCGGCCGCGACCACCAGAATGTCCGCCTGCCGCGTGTGGGTTGCGAGATCACGTGTGCCGGTGTGGCAAACCGTGACAGTGGCATTGCCGCCCTCGGCCTTGCGCATCAGCAGATGCGCCACCGGCTTGCCGACAATGTTGCTGCGTCCGATCACGACCGCATGCTGTCCAGCGGTCTGCACCCCGGTTTTGAGTAGCATCTGGATGATACCGTGCGGTGTGCAGGGTAGGAAGCAGGTCTCACCGATCATCATGCGGCCGACATTCACCGGGGTGAAGCCGTCCACATCTTTTTCGGGGGCGATCGCGTTGATAACCGCGGCTTCGTCGATATGGCGCGGCAACGGGAGCTGCACCAAAATACCGTGGACACGCGGGTCGTCGTTCATGCGGCACACCAGGGCCAGCGCCTCCTCCTGCGTAGTCTCGGCCGGCACGCGCACATCCAGCGAAAACATGCCTGCCTCTTCACAGGCGCGTTCTTTGGCGGTAACATACGAGGTGGAGGCCGGATCGGTACCGATCAAGATCACGCCCAACCCCGGCGTCACACCACGATCGGCTTTAAGATCGGCGACCTGTCGCGCGATTTCCGCACGCATCTCGGCGGCGAGTTTTTTTCCATCAAGCAGCGTTGCACTCATAGCTCATCGTATTCTTTAAGGGCTCTTGCAAAGCCCCTCGTGACATGGGCGTCCCGCCCATGAAACACGGGCAAGATGCCCGTGCCACACCTGTAAGCAAGGGATTTTGCAAGATCCTCTATCGTCGTCAGGTTTCAAGTGAAATCGCTTTCGGTTGATAACAAAGTGACACTTTATGTTTTTTTGTCATCCTGGGCAAGCGCCGATTGACAAATTCGAAAAAAAGAGATACGTTCCACACATTCATTGGAAAAGTGGGAAGGCGAACGGAAGTCTGTGAGAATCGGACGCGGTCGCGCCGCTGTAATCGGCTACGAAACCTGAAAAGTCACTGTCCTTCAGGGCGGGAAGACGCGGGAGTAGATCGGATGCCGTAAGCCAGAAGACGAGCCTTCCCGCTGAGCTTAACAACCTTCCGCGGAAGAGGGTGTTGGCGTTTTCTGGATTTTGTCAGAGAGCCTTCAATCCCCTTTTGCGGCGGTTTGAAGGCTTTTTTGTTTTGTTGTGCGGCCATCAGCCGCGCGGAGGGTGCATCTAGAGACTGGGCGATAACAGATTCGGTGGAAAGCGAACGGAAGTCCGTGAGAATCGGACGCGGTCGCGCCGCTGTAACCGGCTACGATCTCCCACTGTGTCACTCCGCCTTCGAGCGGGGGAAGACGGGAGGAAGGCTTGAGGCCGGAAGTCAGAAGACGAGCTTTCCACGGCATGCGGACATCCGGAAGGATGTCCCCTCTCTCGCGTCAAGAGGGGAAGCGAATTGCCTTATGCGGGCCTTCACTTCCCTTTCCCGGGATTGTGGAGGCCTTTCCGTTTAAAGAAGGAGTTTTTAACATGCGCACACAGTCGTTTTCTTATCTCGCCTCTCTCGCCTTTTGGAGCGCGGTCGTTTTTGTTCCGGCGGTTTTCGCCGGAGGCTGGGAGCAGTTCCATGCCACCGACGGCAATAACGGACGCGCCTCGCGCGGTCCTGATCTCTCGGTTTATACGTCGCCTCGCTTTCAGGTGGGCAGTGGTTTGGGGTCTTCGACCTTCGGTTTCGGCAACACTTCCGGTCCTGTCGTCGATGAAGGTAAAATCTTTTGCTATAACGCGAAGGGAGCTGTTCTGACGTTCCGCGAGTCGGACGGTTCGCTGCTTTGGTCAAACTCCGTTGCGAGCGCTTCTTTCGGCTCGTGGTCGTCGCCGTCGGCCAGCGGTGGCAAGGTCTACATGGGGTCGGGCGAATATGTCTACTGCCTGGACGCGGAGAGCGGCGCGATGCGCTGGATCTATCACCTGACGACAATGAAAGATTCTGGCGAAACGTACGCGACCGTTGTGAACGCGGCCGTTACGATCGCCGACGATCTCGGGCTGTGCTATATGCACACCTACGGCAGTTTCGGCGGCGGCACGCGTCTGCACGCGATCCACACCGCTGATGGTACGGCGGCTTGGACGCTCGACCTGACGGGACAGGGGCAGGGGGCGGTGGCATACAATCCGGCACTGCGTCTGATCTATACGACCGTGGGCACGGAAGGTGGCTGGGCCGAAGGACGCGGCGGCATCGCGGCTATCGACGCGCTGACGGGGCTTCTCCGCTGGGTGAGCGCGGGCAGCTTCGAACCCCCCTGTTACGGCGGGATCGCGTACGACGCGGTACACGGCCGGGTTGTCGCCGCCGGTTACGATTTTTACGGTTACTCCGGATTGTTGATTTGCGACGCGGTGAACGGTGTGACCGTGGCCTACTCGGGCGATGACGTCGTCCCTTCTGGGGACTATACGCCTGCGGTGGGCGGCGACGGACGTATCTACGTCTGCGGTGCGGAGTGGCAGGACGGTCCTTACGCCTTTTGCTTTGACGGATCGACCGCCACGCAGGTCTGGCGCACGGCTGCCAACGAATGGGGAACCTGGAACGCCTCGGTCGTCTATGCCGAAGACAACGGTTCCGGGAAGCGCGTGGTGTACTGCCCCGGCGGATCCAAAGGAAGCCAGTCGGGTTCGTACGGGATGCTGGATGCCGATACGGGTGCCGTTTTGGCGACGGTGTCGCCCAACGGAGGCAATGCGGCGTTGGATCACGGCAACCTCTACTACATCAGCAATGATGGCGCACTGGTCGCATTTGGAGCACCGGTACATGTGATCGATGTGACCTGTGGAGCTTATGGCACGATGTGGCCGAGCCGCGACCAAGGCGTGGAGGACGGCAGCAGCGTGACCTTCTCCTTCGGGCCGGAGATCGCCGATGTAATCGTGGACGGCGTCTCGGTCGGGGCGGTCGCGTCCTATACGTTCACTGCGGTCACCGCCGATCACACGATTGAGGCGGTGTTCCGCGATCCGTTTGCGACAGCACTTGTGCCCGATCTAACCAACGGACCCTACCATAGTAGCGCAATGTGGAAAGATCCGGCGGCGGTGCTCGGCAAGCCTTGCGTTGCCGACAAGGACGACCTGTGGCCATCTCAGGGGGCATCGGTCCGCGAGATCTCGCTGGTCTGGCCCGCTTGGAACAAGGGCACGACGAATGCTTCCCTTGTCGGAACACCGTACGCGAGCGCGCCCGCCGCCCAACTTCAGAACAACGGATGCGGACTGAAACAGGGCGGGCAGATCGTTGTGGAATTTGCGCAGGCGGTCAGCAACGATGTGCGTAACCCATACGGCATTGATCTGCTCGTCCACGGCAATGCGTTCTTCACCGGCGGCGGCTTCACTTATTCGAACAGTAATCTGGAGGCGTACATGCTCCCGACGTTTGGGGGCGGCGGCACCTTCGGCGAGCCTGTGACCGTGAGCGTGGCGCAATACGCGGAGGGGCCTTGGTACACCTACACCAACGTGTTCGGTGACACGCTGTGGCCGACGCAGCCATTCATGTGGGATTGGGAGGCGCACGATTGGTCGTCACAAGAGATGGACTGGACGAAACCGGTCGATCCGGCGCTCGCCGCTGCCGGGATCACCAACATCAGCGCGGCGCGGGCCATCAGCTTGTACAACGGATCGGCCGGCGGCACGGGTTTCGATTTGGCCGAATCCGGCTTCGAATGGATCCGTTACGTGAAAATGACCGACCCGAACAACAAGCAGGGCGAAATCTGCGGACTGGTCGACGTGGCGGCCTACCTCGGTACCTACCGCGTGGGCGCGGTGTTGTCAGAGTATGGAACGGTGGCGGGCACAGGTACCTACGCATCGGGGGAATCAGTAACGATAACCGCTCGCCCTATTGCCGGTTACACCTTCGACCGTTGGGTGGCGCTGCCGCAAGGCGCGAAAACAGATGGCAACCGTGCGACATTCACGGCAAACCAGAATGCCACGGTTGAGGCGGCGTACCGCCCTTCACGGCGTACGATGTTCATAGTGAAATAGTTTAAGGAGAAGGCTCTTGCAAAACCCCTTGCCTACAGGNNCCACGAGAGGTTTTGCAAGAGCCTCGGAGGTTGCGATGACCCTGCATGTGATGCGATGGATAAAACGTTGGCCGGCTGGACGCGCGTCCGTTGCCGGGGTTGCGCTGGCGTTCTGCGCGGCGGGAGCCGCGCAGCATGCCGCCTTCGGATTTTCATTGGACGACATTGAACACTGGTGCGGTTCGGGAACGAACCGCTCGGCGCTTGTGGTCGATTGGCATGACGGTACGCGGCCCCACGCGCTGGCGTGGGGTTTCCGCTGGAGCGGAACCGCCACGGCGCTCGATCTGTGGCGCGCCGTAACCGGTGCCGACTCCGGTCTGACGGGCTTCGAGACGACAACCGGCGGCGGCACGCGGGTCTGGGGAATCGAATACCGCCGTCCGACGCGGAGCGGCGACATCCTGCCCGAAACCGGTGCGCACGATGTTCGCTGGACCGCGTACACATGGGATCACACAGGTGACGTTTGCCTCGCGGGCACATGGAGTCATTGGCGGTGCGGCGGGCAAACGGTCTACGCCGCCACCAACTTCGTCGCTGGCGACGCGGGCATGGAAACGTATCCGTTAAGCGACGGTTCTTGGGACGCATGGAGCCTGAGCGTGGAAGGCGGCATGCGCCGTCCGGGGTTTCCCGCTGCCGCGCTCAGCTATCCCTTTGCTGCATCAGTCGAGAGTTATGTCCAAGGTTCTGGTTCCTATTACGACTGGATATCCGGCGACCCCTACACTGATCCCACCACAGCGCTCGGCCGGCCTACGGTCGACACCACGGGTGACGACTGGTACATTCCGCTCGACGAGCCGGCTCCGGTGGTGCCCGTCTATCCGGCGTTTCGTTCCCATGAGATGGTCACGATTGGCAAGGGCGGTTCGTTGACGCTCGCCTTTGACCACCGCGTCTATGACAATCCAGCCAATCCGTACGGCGTTGACTTCATTGTTTTTGGAAACAGCTTTCAGGTTATTGGCGGGGGGGAAGGCTGGTCTAACGGTGATCCGAATCTGACCCGCAACGGTGGCTCGGCTTTCGTCGAAAAGGGCAAGGTCTCTGTCAGCCAAGACGGGGTAACCTGGTACGCCTATCCGTCCGGAGAAAACGACAGGGGTGCCGACGACTTCGCGCCGACGCTGGGCCGCGTCTACGACACGAACGTTGTGGCGACCTCGCTTGGAACATGGAACCAATGGTGGGGCGGTGCGACCGACCCCACGGTGCCAGTCGATCCCTCGATTGCGCCGTCGGACTGGCTCCAAATGACGGTAGCAGAGATTTCTGAACGTTATCGCGGTAGCGCGGGTGGCACGGGATTTGACATCGGCGGTTTCGCGCTGCCGACCGATGACGCAAACGGGCTCAAATGGATCAAGTACGTTCGTGTGGAACGAAGCGGTGCCGTGAACCCGGAGGTGGATGCGGTCGCGGACGTCTCGCCGGCTGCGCCATACGATCTGTGGCGCAACGCGCACTTTTCGTGGATGACAGCACCTACCAACGAGACAGACATCGCTGACGCGGACGGCGACGGTCATGCCAACCTGATGGAATATGGGCTGGGACGCGATCCGACTAACGCGGTTTTTTCTGCGGAGTATGCCGTGGACATCCGTCCTCCTGACGCGCCGAACGTGTTCCGTTTCCGGTACGCGGTGGCGACGAACGCGCCCGACGTGGCTATCGAGATCGTACGGGCGGATGATCTTGCCGCACCGGTATGGAGCACCAATGGCGTGTGGATGGAGGTTGCCACGTCACCCCCGACAAACGGCGTGCGGCCTGTGGTGTCAGAAGCACCTATCACAGGTTGCAAGGGATTTATGAGGCTGCGAGTTCGACATGACGAGTGAAGACTTGTTTGAACAGCGGCGCACAACGGGTTTTACGTTGTGGGAACTGCTGTGCGTTATTTTCATTGCCTCGCTATTGATGGCCGTGCTGATCCCCTCTTTTCAACAGGTTCGTGAAGAGGCATGGAAGATTTGTTGCCTAAACAACCTCAGAGAAATGGTGTATGCCGCTCACCAGTACGCACACTTGAACAACGGGAAACTTCCTCCCGCATATGTGCGGGATTTCACTACGAGAACGACCGTGACTTGGGAGTCGTTCTTGTGGGGTTCGAATTTCCAGCAACGCGTGCAACAGTGTCCAGTATTCAAGGGCGCCTCTATGTGGAAGGGCGATGTGTTCACAGGATATAACTATAATTCGAGTTACTTGGGAGGAACGACGTTAATCCGAAAAGGCGTCAAGCTTTCCCACTCGACTGAGTCAGCCAAACTGTTAGACATCAAAAACCCCGCCGAATGTGCCATGTTCGGTGACGGGGAGTATGAAAGCGGGGCCAACAAATTCATGCGATCGCCTTTCGCGGGCCCTTTAGACGCGGATGCGTCGTTGGCTCTCGGAGGGACGCAGGGTTTCCGACACCGCGGATGTACCAATGTCGGATTCGCAGACGGACATTGCGAGTCACTGAGGAAGCGCTACACCTCGACGGAGGCATATGGCACTCCTGCGAAAGGCTGTGGTTTTCTTTCGGAGGACAATCGCCTGTACGATCTGGAGTAGTTTCATGCATCCGCCGCTCAAGTGCTCAAGCGCAATCCTTGACTTCAAATGGTGGGGTGGGGTATGCTCTCGAATTATCCATGCTTAAGTCGGTATGGGAGGCGATTCTATCGCCGATATGCTTGGTTTTATCGAAAGAAGGAGGGTGTTATGTCGCTTGAGTTGAAAAAGGATTGCAAGTACGCGCTGTTGGTTCCCACGAGCATGGGTATCCGCATCACGCCGTTCAACGGGCAGCCGGTGCATTGCGGCGGGAATTTTATGATGCATGTGACCAGTGCCGAAACCAACGTCGCCAGCGTGGCGTCCTATCTGGGCATGCCGGTCAAGGTGCTGACCACCTTTGTGAAGGGCAGTCCGATCGCCCAGCTCATCAAGGACGATCTGCGCAGCCGCCACATGGATTACGAAGGCGTTGAAGTCGATCAGGGTGGCCCGTGGGGGTATCGTCATCAGATCAATATTGCCGACAGCGGGTTCGGGCTGCGCGGGCCGCGTGTTTTCAACGACCGCGCCGGCGAAGTCGGACGCAC